>WFLX010024945.1_pt1 | contig 41490 bp, 33 predicted proteins | sample 4967041 | NCBI WGS metagenome assembly WFLX01 (sample SAMN12857096, study PRJNA449069) | gut metagenome | isolation source: stool from male and female vole | host: Microtus ochrogaster | place: USA:Florida | collected 2017
AAAATGGGGGCCTTGATTATCTTATTTCCTGAATTCAAGAATGAAAAATAATATCCTTTCACATAGATTTCATCCAGTGCTTCCTGAGCTTACCGTTAGTATTCAATTCGATTATATATACTAAACGGTTTGTCTGATGCATCATATCCATTCGTGTGTCACATGTCTTATTGGAATTTCATAAGTTAATTTTTACATATTTTAATACTATCAAAGTTGTCCAAAAACAGATTTTTTGGTAACTTTGCAAATTATGAATTCAAAAAGATACCTTACACTGCTTGCCGCAGGCGCTATCTCACTTGGAGTTTGCGACTGGATCGGCCTTCCAAATATATTAGAGACTCAGATTTTCGAAACTTCTCAAGCATCTGCTGCAAAGAAGAAAACGAAAAAAAAGAGTACAAAAAAACGGTCTACCACTACCAAGTCTAAATCGACAGCAAAAGCTTCTTCAAAGAAGAACACAAGCAAGAAAAAACGTTCCAGTACTCGCAAAAAAAAGAGCACTGTGACTTCTCCTCGTACTACTGCTACCCTTCCACCAGCTGAGACACCGAGCAACGACTCCTTGACTGTGACAATCAATGAGCGGCTGATCCAGCTCATTCCTAAAAGCCACAATCCCGGTGGCTTGAGAATTAATAAGGTGATGGCGGATACTATAAATAAGAGGGCGACATTCAAACTTAACGAGAATTTTACCTACCTTCCTATCAACAAGGAGTATATCGACCAACTTCAAAGTCAAGCAATGGAAGCCATGCCCGATTCTATGATGGATTATACTATAGAACTTACTGTAAGCGGTAAACCTCTATCATATTATATCAATACCATTGATAAGCTTCCAAAGGAATATCGGAGCAACATACCTTTTGTCAGGTCGGCAGAACCTCTTTCCGAAATTACAAAAGGAATGCAAGGAGACAACATCGCTATGTGGCATAGCCATGGCAAATATTACAAACCTGCTAACGACAATTGGTATTGGCAACGACCCTTCTTGTTCCAAGCAGTGGAAGACACGTATACTTTAGGTTATATCCTTCCGTATGCTGTTCCAATGCTTGAAAATGCAGGCGCATACGTTTTTCTCCCTCGTGAAAGAGACATTAATCCAATTGAACTTATTGTAGATAACGACCAACCAGAAGAAGGAAGCATTCTATACTCACAAAATACTTATTTTGAAAGTAATGGACACCAGAAATGGGAAACCGGTGAAGGAGAAGGTTTCATTTACGACCTTCCTGATTTCCGAGACACAGAAAACCCATTTGAAAACGGAACTTACCGCAAGGTGAAAACCACCAAAAACGGAAGCCCTTCCACTGCCTCATGGATTGCTGAATTCCCCGAATCCAGAGAATACGCTGTGTATGTCAGCTATAAATCTCTTCCAAATTCCGCTGAGGATGCTCGCTATACGATCAACTATGACGGAGGTTCTGAAGATATCCTTGTCAACCAGAAGATGGGGGGAGGAACTTGGATTTACCTTGGCACGTATCCTTTTGCTGAAGGATATGATGATGAAAATCCTACTGTAGTGCTTACCAGCCGCTCAGAAAAAGGTGGTGATACGGTAGTCACTGCCGACGCCATCAAGATTGGTGGCGGCATGGGAAATATTGCTCGTTCACCCAAACGCAGTGATGTCCTTTGGAACAATGTCATGCAATCTTTAGATAAGGATTCAGTCTCAGTAGATGATGTCGTTGCTGAAATAGCTGCGAATTCTGACAAGCCCATCGCCACTGACAATCCTTTCAGGAAAGAAGAAATTAAAAAGTCGATCGATTCGGAACCTGTATTCAAGACTTCCGGGCTCCCTCGTTGGCTCGAAGGAGCAAGATATTGGCTGCAATGGGCCGGAATGCCAGACTCAATCTATGCTCCTTATGCAGGAACTGATGACTATAAAGACGATTACACAAGCCGGGGACTTTGGGTAAATTATCTTGCAGGTGGTTCAAGGGTTCTTCCAAAAGAGAGGGGTCTTGGTATTCCTATTGATGCCACTATGGCTCTACATAGCGATGCCGGCAAACGCGCCGACGACTCTTTCATTGGCACTCTTGGCATTTATTTCACTAATGGCAATGTCAATTATGCCGATGGCACACCACGTAAGAACTCACGAACCATGACAGACATGTTGATGCGACAGATCACTGGTGATATCCGCGCCAAATACGAACCCGAATGGACGCGTCGCCCGATGTGGGACAAGTCTTACGTCGAAGCGCGTGTCCCGGAAGTGCCGACTACACTTATCGAACTTCTTAGCCATCAGAACTTCGCCGACATGCAATATGGTAATGATCCTCGCTTCCGTTTCACAGTCGGAAGGGCTATCTATAAGGCTCTTGCACGTTTCATCGGAGAAAGAAAGGATCGTAAAGTCGTAATCCAACCCCTTCCTGTTAAGAATTTTGCCATTCAGAAAACCGGCAAAGCGACCTATCGATTATCTTGGCAACCAACTCCTGACGAGCTTGAACCGACGGCTATGCCTACAGGTTACATTATCATGGAAAGAAGTGGAGAGGACATGAGTTTCCATAAAATTGGGGAAACCACAAAACCCCATTTCGAAGTCCAGGCAGACGACGATGAAATTCATTCATTCAAGATTATAGCTTTCAACGAAGGTGGTCGCTCTTTCCCCTCAGAGGTATTAGCATTTCGTCATGAAGACAACGATCCTCACCCTATTTTGATAGTCAATGGATTCACTCGTGTCAGTGCTCCTTCTCTTGTAAATCCTGAAGATGATTATGCCGGGTTCGATACCACCAACGATTTTGGGGTCCCATATATTAAGGATGTTTCATTCACTGGCTATCAGACTGAATTCCACCGTAGTGCTGGAGAAGGTTTCGGCAAGAGCAGTGATAAATATGTAGCCTCTGTCATTGCAGGAAATACATTCGATTATCCCTCTATTCATGGATATGCTATCGCTAATGCCGGTCGCGGATTTGTCAGTACAAGCGTTGGAGCCGTGGAGCAAGGAAGTGTAAACCTCTCTGACTACAAGACTATCGATCTGATTCTTGGAAAGCAAAAAGCTACCACTATGGGAAGAGGCAATAACGGAGCGGAATTCTTCACTTTTCCTAAGAAACTTCGCAATGCTCTCACTCATTTCCTCAACAAAGGTGGAGATCTTATTGTCAGCGGTCAATACGTAGCAAGCGATCTTCGCGACACTCGTAATGACAATGAAGCTGCACGATGGGGTGAAGAGGTGCTATGTGTTACTGTCCCCGACTCAATCACTCCAACTCTTGGAGGAAAACTCTACGGAATGGCTAATCCTCTGAAATCTATACTTGGAAGTAGACACTATACTTACTCAAATACTCTTAATGAAGACTACTATATTGTTGAGCATCCGGATGCTATTATTTCTACTCCAAAAGCCGACGAATCTGCTACTTTCCTTCGCTTCAGCGATACCGATGCGGCAGCTGGTCTTCTTATAAGAGATGGCAAATCGCGCCGGGCTGTGATAAGCATCCCATTTGAGTCTATTACAGATCCTTCCCAGCGAAACTCTTTGATGAAAGAACTCCTCGATTGGATAGAAAAATAATTTAGAATTGAGAATTTAGAATAGAGAATTAGAATATTTCCCCGATGATCCAATTTGAAAATATAAGCCAACTCAGAGAAGAGATCTTCCGTAATGGACTCGACCAGTTTATCTTCGTAAAGTTGGGCAATAAAGAAGTGAGTATGTATCCTCACTCTGAAAAAAGAATGAGAGAACTCACAGAGATATGTGATGTGCCGCTCACATACGCCTGGTATCGTGAAGTAGCTGACGATGGCACCGTCAGCAATCATCCTACGACCGACTATCAGCTCGGTTCGATGCGTGATGATTTCGATTTCGGGTCAATTTTACTTCTGAATGCTGCTGATGTGCTAAATGCATCTGAAGATTTTGATAAGGAATACGACCTTCTTCCCGATGGAGGTTGGTATGCGTTGCGTCTGCGGTTGCTGACCGGGCGAGGAGCTCTCTGCATCAATGAATACCTTTATGAGCAAAGCAAGACCGATTATAGAAAGACCGGCGAGCAACAGCACGATTATGTGAATCCACGCAACGCTGAATATCAGAAAGCTATGGAATTGGTTTTTCGAACCCATCTTCGTGAAATCAACGCATTGGTAGGAAAACCAAAACCTGCAGATGTCGGATCAGAATATTTCGCTGTGGAAGCAAGTGTCATTATTCCAGTCCGGAATAGAGTCTCCACTATAATGGATGCAGTTGAGTCTGCTCTCTCTCAACTTACTGATTTCCCATTCAATGTAATAGTAGTAGACAATGGCAGCAAGGATGGAACTCGCCAAGCACTTCTCTCTGTGCCCGACTCAAGACTCCATGTAATCTTTNCTGAAGATGAAGAAGGGCTTGGAATCGGAGGATGTTGGAACAAGGCTATCGAGTCGGAGATGTGTGGACGATTTGCNGTTCAACTTGATTCTGACGATATATATTCAGGAACTGACACCCTTCAAAAAATAGTGGATAAATTTTATGAGGAGAATTGTGGTATGGTAGTTGGCAGTTATACCCTTACAGATTTCGACTTAAATCCTCTTCCTCCCGGCTTGATAGCCCATACTGAATGGACTGAAGAAAACGGAGCAAACAATGCTCTCCGTATCAATGGATTCGGTGCCCCAAGAGCTTTCTATACCCCTTTGGTAAGGGAAATTCTTTTCCCGAATGTCTCCTACGGAGAAGATTATGCTATGGCCCTTCGCATCTCCCGCACGTGGAAAGTAGGACGCATATANGATTCAATCTACAATTGTCGACGTTGGGATGGAAATAGCGATGCTGCTCTATCAGTGGAGAAAACAAATGAAAACAACGTCTATAAAGATTTTCTCCGTACTCTCGAAGTCCTATCCCGAATACATGAAAACATGGATGACGAGACNAACGATCTTCCATTCTGAGTAAACAATGATANTCAATGAATNGGAAGGATGTTATGTTAGATTTTATCAATGCCCAAATATCCNAATGGCCTCTAGCAAGAGAAAACTATCAAGCCCTCGGAAAGACCGAACGGAGAAGCATACAACTCGGCGACTTGACAATTGGAATTCAGCATAATCCGGCAAGGATCATCTCCACAGCTGCAAAAACTGATTCCAAGACTCTTTCTCAACGCCCTTGTTTTCTTTGCGAGAAAAACCGTCCTCCACAACAAGTTGGTCTTGAGATTGCTAAAGGTTGGGAACTCCTCCTTAACCCTTATCCAATTTTTCCAACCCATTTCACAATTGTCAGTAAGAAGCATGAGCCTCAAGAAGGGTTTCCACTCGACATGGTGACAATGGCGGAAAGACTCCCTGGACATACTGTTTTCTTCAACGGAAAGCGGGCAGGAGCCTCATGCCCAGATCATCTTCATTGTCAAGCTGTGAAGACAGATGAACTTCCATTAATGCTTTTGATTGAAAAAAGACATTCCTTGAATTCCGGACGTTTTACCACTGATAGTAAACTTGGTCTTGATGTGCCATTCGGATTCATAAGTATCATAATCACTCCCGACTTGGATGGAATGTCACATCTTGCCAAAATTGAAGAGACCATAGGAAAAAGATATATTGATGAAGGCAGAGTGAATGCTTTTGTCTGGATCGATCGAAATGGACTTCTTAGAATTTGTGCTATTCCAAGAAATATGCACCGTCCTTCATGCTATGGTTCGGAAGCAGACCAACACCTTATTTCTCCCGGTTGCATCGACATGACAGGTGTCCTTATAGCTCCCTTAAAGAAAGATTTTGACACTCTGACAGAAGATATAGTCAGGAAGATATATGCTGAATGTGGCATTTAGACTCTTTTTAAGTCAAATTATTTGGGCATTTGAATGGAATTTGTTAATTTTGCGTCTTGAAAAAGGCTATTGGATTATAACTCCGTATCCCTTTAATGCTATAACCCTCAATTTTTGCAAGCAAAAATTGAATAAATAAAATACACAATGAGAAAGAATATCGTAGCCGGCAACTGGAAAATGAACACCACTCTCGATGAAGGTGTTGAACTCGCTGATGCTGTCAACAGCGCTCTTAAAGCTAAAAAAGCTAACTGTGACGTAGTAATCTGTGTGCCTTTTACCCATCTTACTTCTGTCCACGGCGTAATNGACGCTGANATTCTNGGTCTCGNNGCTGAAAACTGCTCTGAGCACGAAAGCGGTGCTTACNCCGGTGAANTTAGCGCTCCTATGNTAAAGAGCACTGGTGCATCTCACGTCATCCTTGGACATAGCGAGCGTCGTCAGTATTTCGGCGAAAACAATGAGCAACTTCTTGCTAAGACTAAACTCGCTCTTGCTAATGGTCTTACTCCTATCTTCTGTGTTGGGGAAGTGCTCGAACAGCGTGAAGACGGCTCTTACAACGACGTTGTAGCAGGTCAAGTCGAGGCCCTTTTCAGCCTCTCACCCGAAGATTTCGCTAAGATTGTAATCGCATACGAACCAGTATGGGCTATAGGTACTGGCAAGACNGCTACTGCTGACCAGGCTCAAGACATGCACGCTCANATCCGCAANGTGATCGCAGCTAAGTATGGCAAGGAAATAGCTGACAACACTTCTATCCTCTACGGCGGAAGCTGCAAACCGTCGAATGCTAAGGAACTTTTCGCTAAGCCTGATGTTGACGGTGGTCTTATCGGTGGAGCTGCTCTCAAGGCAGATTCCTTTATGGGAATCGTTGAGGCATTTGACTGATTAAAAGTCGACTTAACAAAAATCCTTTCTGATGACTAAAAGAATCAGCACATACTTTATACCGATGCTCATCTCGACTGCTATCTTGTCGGGATGGGCATTCCCCGTTTTTGCTGATGGCCCTTATGAAAATATCGTAGAGCGTATCGAGGCTGAATCTAATGGGAATGTCATTATCGAAATTGATGACGACCTTCTTGATAAGATCCTGACCGACCCTGGAGTCGCTGTCAGAAAAAAGGAATCAAAAGATCCTAATGCAATGCGCAATGGTTATCGCATTCAAGTCTTCAGCGATGGACGTAACCAGAGTTCCCTCGAGGCAAGGGCAAAAGCAAGAGGAAACGCTATTGTTGCTCGTTTCCCTAAGTATCGCGGACAGGTCTACACTTATTCAAGTGCACCTAACTGGTATACAAGAATTGGCAACTTCAAAAGTGAGGAAGAGGCTAAAAAAGCTCTTGATGAACTCAAACGCTCATTTCCATCTTTTAGCTCGGAAATGCGTGTAGTGAAATCAAAAATCAACTTGAGATGATGAAGATAGAGCATGATGAAAAACTGATTGAAGAGATTGCCGCACATTATCGGGAAATTCTACGTCTTATTGGAGAGAATCCTGATAGAGAGGGGCTTGTCAAAACTCCTATACGTGCAGCTAAAGCTCTTGTTGACATTACTCAGGGTTATCGTCAGAATCCACTCGAGATTGCAAGGAAAGCAATTTTTGAGCATGCCGGATCAAAAATTGTTATTGTCAAGGATATTGAGTTCTATAGCATGTGTGAGCATCATATCCTCCCATTTTTCGGCAAGGTGACAGTCGGCTACATCCCGAAAGGAAAAATGATCGGCCTGTCAAAATTGGCTCGTATTGTCGAGTCTTTTGCTCGTCGACTACAAGTGCAGGAACGTCTTACCTCACAAGTTTGTAAATTGTTATCGGAGGCTATGCCTAACGACGGTGTCATCGTGGCTTGCAATGCTGAGCATTTATGCATGAAGATGCGAGGGGTAGAAAAGCAGGATAGCAGCACTACTACATTTGACTATTGCGGAAGGTTTGAAAAGGAACCGGCTCTCCGCGAAGAGTTCATCCGGCTCCTTAATTTTTNACTCAACTTTCGNCAGCTCAGGTTGATGGTTAATTGTGGATCGTCTGNTTGGTTTGTATGTTTAGAATTTCTTCAATTCGTTTTTGAGGCAGACATCTTCTCTTGGAATAATCGGACACCTGATCGTCACAAATTGAGGATAACGTAAAATACCGAGCTTCCGGATGAGATATATAGAGTCCACTCACAGTTGAAGATGGCTGCATTGCTCCATTTTCTGTTATCCTAACTCTCTTCCCACTCTCAGGCATCAACAAATCATAAACTTCGTGATTTAAAAGTTGGTCTGGAAGCATTGGATATCCCATGGCTGGTCGGATTCCTCTAAATTCGCCTCTGAGAATTCGTGAAATATCTAATTCTTCCTCTGGCGAATATCCCCAATATTCTGTCCTGACATAATAATGCAACAGCTCTGATGTAGCTTCTGCCAGTCGATCAGCTAAAGATTGCAATAGTAATGCTTTATACTTGTCTCCTTCTCTTTCATATCTTTGTCGTTCGATATCTATATACTTTCCTGCTCCTGCCATAAACACTCCAACATAGTCTCCTTCCGGATTGACATAATCTGAAAGACATCTAAATTGAGAGTCTTTTGTCTGCTGGCGTAGCAATGGAATTCGATGGCCATCCATCACAAGATCATCCTCTATGATGGATGCAGGCAAAATTCTAACCAATCCAAAACCATCAAATTTCCCACTTTCTGCTATTTGGGAAAGACAAGTATGAGCATCTTCTATTAGTTTAACTGCTTCTACATCCTCATTACATCCGCATGTGCATCCGCTTCCATGTATTCCCCAAGCATGGAGTAGCATCTTCCAATTGATCAAGCCTTCAATTTCTTCTAAAGAGAATTTCCTAACTGTTATCGATCCAATTCCTACTTTAGGAACTACCGGTGCATAAGGTGTAGGGCGATTTTCAGCGCCATTTTTTCGGGCTTCCTCAATACTGACGACATCTCTTTTGCCCTGGGAGAAAGAATCTCGAAGTCTTCTTTGTTCNTTCTTTAAAGAATCAATATAATCTTCTCTTTCAATTGGATTGAGAAGCACTGACGCTACTATTGGATTCTGTGATGCGTCTTTCATGTGCACTACCGGTCCGGAATAAACGGGAGCTATCTTCAGTGCTGTATGAAGTGGAGAAGTCGTTGCCCCCCCTATTAAAAGAGGAATATCTATTCCTGCCTTTTTTAAGGCCTCAGCAGTAGCTGCCATTTCTGCCAACGAAGGAGTTATCAGACCTGATAGACAAATTATGTCAGGCTTTCGCTCCATGGCTGTCTTCACTATCTCTTCAGCCGACACCATCACCCCAAGGTCTATTACCTCAAAATTATTGCAAGCCAATACGATTGACACAATATTTTTTCCTATATCGTGAACATCACCTTTCACAGTTGCAAGCAATACCTTCCCTGCTTTTTTTCCATTAGTGTTCGAAACATCAGCACGCAAGAGTGGTTCAAGATGGTCTACAGCCATTTTCATTATTCTTGCAGTTTTGACAACCTGTGGCAAGAACATCTTCCCTTCTCCAAACAATTCTCCTACTCGCTTCATTCCATCCATAAGGGGACCCTCTACTATTTCGAAGGCTTTCATTGTCTTCGCTATCTCATCAAGATCCTCTATAAGATGATCGGATTTTCCTGCAATAATTGCTTCTTCAATTCTATTTGCGACAGGCACACTCAAATTTCGTTCTGCAGTTGCACCAGCTGTACCTTTTGTCGCCACTTCCTTTGATGCATACTCAGCAAGCTGGTCAGAGGCTTCTGATCTCCTTGCAAGCACAACATCCTCTATCAATGTTCGCAATTCAGGATCAATTTCATCATAGGTCAGAACTGTTGCCGGGTTCATAATTGCCATGTCAAGTCCAGCAGAAATGGCATGATATAAGAATACAGTGTGCATAGCCTCTCTCAAAGCGTTTCTTCCTCTGAAAGCAAAAGAAAGATTGCTGATCCCACCACTTGTCCGGGTTCCGGGAAGATTTTGCTTCACCCATCTTACAGCTTCAATAAAGTCTATTCCATAACGGGAATGCTCCTCAAGACCGGTAGCGACTGCCATGACATTTACATCGAAAATGATATCGTCTCCTTTATAGCCACATTGCTCAGTCAAGATTCGATAGGCTCGTTCACATACTTCAATCTTCCTTTTGTATGTGTCAGCCTGTCCTTTCTCATCAAACGCCATGACTATTACTGCCGCGCCAAGCTCATGAATACGCTTCGCCTTTCGGATAAATTCTTTCTCTCCCTCTTTCAAGGAAATGGAATTTACTATAGACTTTCCCTGTAGATTCTTTAGAGCAGATTCCACTACCCCCCAATTGGAGGAATCCACCATAATCGGCACCTTCGCTACTTCCGGCTCGGCTGCATAAAGTCGAAGGAAATGCTTCATCTCAGTTGGAGCATCAAGCAAGGGATCATCCATATTGATATCAAGCACCATGGCACCATCTTCAACCTGTTTGACAGCAATCTTCAATGCCTCCTCATAGTTTTTCTCCTTAANCNAACGTANAAATTTCCTGNAANCNGCCACATTACAACNNTCTCCCACTACAAGGAAATTATTCTCCGGCCTCACTTCCACTCTCTCTAATCCGGAAATCCTTAAAGCTACCTCAAGTTTCTTTGGCAGATAACTCTTATAGCCAACATGGCTATTAAAGCTATTGACTTTTGCTCTTAATGCCCTAATGTGCTCCGGTGTAGTTCCACAACATCCCCCTACAATATTTGCAAGTGATTCCGTGAGTATGGGATATAATTCATTAATAAATCTTTCCGCATCTACATCATATCTCCCTAATGCATCTGGAAGCCCTGCATTGGGATGCACTGAAATGAAATGAGAAGTGCACCTCCCAAGTTCTCTAAGATGTGGAATGATATCCTTCGGTCCAAAACTACAATTGAGGCCAAGGCTTGCAACGCACGGATATTCTTCCACAGAAATAGCGAAAGCCGAAAGTGTCTGTCCGCTAAGAGTGCGACCGCTCTTGTCAGAGACAGTTGCTGAGACCATTATTGGAAGTCGCATTCCGATATCNTCCATAGCTTTATGAGCAGCATCCAGGCCAGCTTTCAAATTTAAAGTATCAAAGACTGTCTCAAATAACAAAATATCCACTCCCCCTTCGATAAGACCGCAAATCTGATCAAAATATGCATCATATAACTCATCGTATGTCACATTGCGAGCCGCAGGATCGGCTACATCGGGGCTCATGGTGGCAGCCTTATTTGTCGGTCCAATTGATCCTGCAACCAATGCAATACGTCCTTGGCCTTTCTGTTTAGCTTCATCGGTTGCTTCTCGGGCTATAGCAGCTCCTGTTTTGTTTATTTCCCGTATAAGTCCGTGTGCTTTATGAAGGCCATAGTCGGCCAAAGAGATAGCATTGGCATTGAACGTATCAGTACTTATTATATCAGCACCAGCGGCCAGATATTCTTTATGTATTTCTTTAATTACATCAGGACGCGTCAGACATAAAATATCATTACATCCTGATAATCGCTGAGGATGTTCCGCAAATCGCTCTCCCCGGAAATCTTCTTCCACCAAAGAAAACCTCTGTATCATGGTTCCCATTGCTCCGTCAAGAACCAAAACTTTCTTCCTCAGTATATCACAAAAATTATTTATATCCATGTTAAAACAACTTATCTGCTATGCGTGCTACTCCATCGCTTATACCCATAGTATAAAAATGAATTCCGGGCACACCTCTTTCAATCAATTCCTCGCACTGCTTTATACACCAGTCTATGCCTATCTCTTTCGCATCTTCATCGTTTTTGCATTCCCGAATCTGCGAAGCAAGAGCTTCCGGAATATCAGTGCGAAATATTTTCGGTAGGACTGTCAATTGCTGACGACGATACATTGGTTTGATTCCTGGAATTATTGGGACATTGATTCCTTCGTCTCTGCAACGCTCTACAAATTTGAAATACTTCTCATTATCGTAAAACATCTGCGTGATGAGATAATCAGCACCATTGTCAACTTTCATTTTCAGATAATGGATATCCGATTCCATATTCGGTGCTTCTTCATGTTTCTCAGGATAGCAAGCCATCCCGTATGAAAACGGAGTCTCAATTCCTTGTATTGCTATTTCCTCCAATCCAATCCCCTGATTAAAGAGGTTTATTTGGTTCTGAAGGTCGGTAGCATGTTCATGATAATTCTCTTTGTCTGTGTCGGAGATATATTCACGTTTATCATCACCTCTCAAAAGCATCAGATTGTTGATACCAAGGAAATTCAAGTCAAGAAGTGCATATTCAGTCTCCTCCTTAGTAAATCCACGGCATATAATATGGGGTACTGGTATAAGTCCATACCGGTTCTGTATAGCAGCTGCTATCGCCACTGTCCCCGGACGCTTCACCACACTTACACGCTTATGAGTTCCATTGGGAAGTGGTTTATAAATATATTCGCTATGATGAGAGGTGATATTGACAAACTGAGGATCGAATTTCTTCAACTTCTCAATAATATCAAATACCTTATAAATACTATTCCCCTTTAGTGGAGGCAGAATCTCAAGTGAAAGGAACGGACTCTTCCGACTCTCAATCACATCTATAATCTTTTTCATCTTTTTACCCAAAAATCTTTTTTCAATATTTATTCACCTTATGTTGACTTCCGAGTCTTGAACGTAAGGGAGTACGCTCCATGTGCGTCATTGAGTGTCATTTATAGCAAGGGCAAAGACGCTGCTCCGATCAAAGCCGCATTAGCCCCTTCAAGAGAAGAAATCAAAAATCTTACCCTATCCCTATAAAGATGTAATGTATGCTTCCCAAATGCATCTCTCATAGGATTGATAAGCAAATCTCCCGCCTTAGCGACTCCACCAAAGAGTATGATTGCCTCAGGATCTGTGAAAGCGGCAAATTCAGCCGCCGCTTTTCCAAGACATTCTCCCGTGAAGTCAAATACATTTTTTGCAAGTTCATCGCCGGCTTTAGCCGCTTCAGATACCGTCTTTGCGGTCAGTTGATCTTCGGGAATTTCCCTCAGTGAAGATGGCTTTTCAGACTGAGCCATCATCCTACGGGCAGTCTCCACGATTCCACGCGCAGAAGCCACTGTCTCAAGACATCCCTTTCTCCCACATCCACATATTCTGTCGATGGCAAATGGGAAAGAGACATGACCCAGTTCCCCAGCAAAACCTCTTGCTCCACTCAGCAAATGACCATTGCAAACTACTCCTCCTCCAACTCCGGTCCCAAGTGTAAGCACAATGAAATCATTCATACCGGCTGCCACTCCGTATGCCTTCTCTCCTATAGCAGCTGCATTGGCATCATTATTCACCTTCACTGGAAGTCCCAACCGAGCTTCAATCAAGTTAGCAAGAGGGACTGGAGGCGGCCAAGGAAGATTAGTGGCCCCTTCAATACTTCCTGTGGTAGCATTCGCACTTGGAGCCCCGATACCTATACCTGCAATATCACCTTGAAGAGAATGATGTTCAATCATTCTGCCTATCCCTTCAGCAAGCAAATCTGCCCATACTTCTACTGATGGTGTCTGAGTAGGAAAAGAATCCTTATCTATGATATACCCTGTCTTATCGACAATCGCATAAACTGTATTTGTTCCGCCCAGGTCAACACCAACAGTAAAAGGCGGATATAATGGTCGTCTCTGCATAATTTCACTCTTATTGCTAAAACAAACCGTGAAATTAATAAAACTTTCTTAATTCCCCAAATAATTTCAAGAATAATTCCAAAAATTCCTTGATTCAGCTATCGCATTAACCTTCTTTCCCCTCCCACTCCTATTCTTCCTATGCGAAAGTTCTTCCTAAGCGAAAGACACTTGCTTTCATTTATATTTGTAAAATTGACCAATAATTATTAACTTTGTAGCATAATCAAAATAAAAAGCAAAAAATATATTCGAATGAAGAAATTATTTGTTTTAGCATTATTTTGTCTGACAGTCATAAATGTCAGTGCACAGACAAAAATGAAGGTTTATGATGAATCTATAAATCCTGATGTCCAAATCACGGAAGCTATCGCAAAGGCTGCCGATAATAGTAAGTTTGTCGTCGCTCAACTTGGAGGAAACTGGTGCAAATGGTGCATCAGGTTTGCCAGATTCATTGACAATGATTCAGATCTTAAGAAACTCGTCAATGATAATTTCGAATTCATCCACGTCAATTACAATCCTCGCAATCCTGAGGCAAATACTGATGTTGAGTCTACCAAGGCTGCATTGAAACGCCTCGGAAATCCCGTAAGATTCGGATTTCCCGTACTCGTGGTCATTGATAATGAAGGGAACATACTCCATATCCAAGACTCAAGTTTCTTGGAATCTGGTGAAGGCTACGACAAGGAAAAAGTTACACGTTTCTTCAAAGCATGGACTCCATCTGCGGTGAACTCATCAAAAATGTAAAATAATTTATTTTTCGCAAACAAAATCAAAGGTTATTAAGATTAAAGGTTTATATCAGGTAANAGGAAAAAATGTATTTGATAGTTTCACATGGATTTTACCCCCTTACCTTTAACGCTTAANNTNANTTCACGAAACTTANATTATAATGATTTTATAAATAGCTGATATTTGTATTTGAAAGGTCTGTGTGTTTTTNNCAAATNAANATTGGAATACTTANNTGCTGTCTNTNAAGCANATTCGGATGTCTTGCNCANGNCTATAATATNGATTCTATANCCGCGACCAAGCTCCAGNAAGTTATTGTGACAGNNAATTCAGCCCGACAGNGTATAGATAACNTNCGAATAGGCNCAGAACGCCTTGAACTTGGTCGGCTGTCACAACTTCCCTCTTTCGGAGGAGAAAATGATATCATCAAGTCTATCTCACTTCTTCCTGGAGTAAGAAGTGAAGGGGACGGTGGTGGTGGTTTTGAAGTCCGTGGTGGAAATGCTTATCAAAATCTGATACTACTCGACGGCATTTCCCTTTATAATCCTTCTCATGTGATGGGGATTTTCTCTACTTTCAATGACGATGCTCTCGGGAGCGCGACCNTTTTCAAAGGTCCATNNCCGGCGATGTATGGAGATGCAACTTCTTCANTGCTTGAGACTACTCTGATGCCCGGCGATATGGAATCCTTTCATGNATCATTTACCATCGGCATCCTGGCAGCCAAATTAAAGGCNGAGGGACCTATACTCAAAAATAAATTGTCNTTTGCTGTCACTGCCCGTCGTTCTTATGTTGATGCTTTCCTCAAACTTGTGCCCAAATATAGGAGTACCATAATGAATTTCTATGATATCACTGCAAAAATACGCTATACTCCTCATTCCGGACATATAATAGATGGATCATTTTTCATAAGCCACGATAATATGGCAATCAGCGATCTCATGGGACTGTACTGGGGAAATCTCGGTGCGTCTATCAATTGGATTGCAAAAAATTCAGANAGCTTCTCTTTCACATCTTCNGNTTCAATNACTCATTTCGACCCGAAAATGTCGATGGATATTATGGCTCTCAATCAAGAAATGCTCACATACATCCACAATTATTCATTTAACGAGAAGATACATTGGAACATTGCCGAGAATCATGGCATAGAGTTTGGACTTTGTTCGCAATTTCTCAAGGTGAAATCTGCCGAATGGCTGATAAATGCCTCTACTGAAAAGNAAATCCGTTCGCTTTNGGAAAATTCAGCGTNGATTGNTTATAATGGNTCGTTTTCAGANAANGTNTATGTCGCTGCCGGAGCCAGATTTAACGTTTCATCCGTATTGTCGCAAANTCGTTTTCATGAATTCTTTTCTTCTTATGGAGTCCCAAATCAATTTGATGGAAAAACATTCTTAGATATCGAACCAAGAATCAACCTTAAATACAACATCTCAGAGACTCATAATATAAAAGGGGGCATAGGCAGTTCATCTCAAGATCTCCACGCTATTCGCACCACCACTACATCTTTTCCTTTCGACAGATATGCTTTGACTTCAGCCATAATAAAGCCTGAGAGAGTTATCCAATATGCTGTAGGATATTCAGGAATGACAGTCAACGGTGATTTCGATTGGTCGGCCGAAACTTTTTACCGAGATATCAAAAATGTCTATGATTATAAAGACGGGAAATCTTCATTCTCTGATATCGCACTGGAAAATATAATCCTCGGTGGGAAAGGAAGAGGATATGGTGTTGAATTAATGTTAAGAAAAAACAACGGTCGCCTTACTGGTTGGATTGCTTATACATTGTCACATACTGAAACCAAAATCCCGGGGATCAACGATGGCAAATGGTATGATGCTTCTAACAACCGGACCCACGATCTTGCTGTCACGGCAATCTTCAGACTTACTGAAAAATGGAACCTATCCGGCAGTTGGATTTTTCTTTCTGGACAACCATTGACAGCACCGGATGTGAAATATGAGATTGCAGGTGAGACATGCTATTATTATTCACAACGTAACTCATACAAGGCTCCTCCAACCCACAGACTCGACCTTTCAGCAATATACACTCATTTCGGAAGAAAATTCACGTACGAATGGGCTTTTGGAATCTACAATGCATATTGTCGTTATAATCCTTATGTGGTTTATTTCCGAGATGATCCTGACAAACCCTCAGGAACTCAAGCTGTACAACAAGCGATGTACGGTCTTGTCCCATCTGTCTCATACACCCTCAAATTCTAATCTTCAGTATCTGTATCGTCTGAGGGGATGAGTCATGGTAACCGGCTTTTAACTGCTTTGCCGGAAGGTATGAATTACCTTTCAGCATTTTCCAGCATATTTTTTTAAACATATTTAAACACTTATTACAAATGAATCGTTATACTTGAAAACACACATGATGACACTAAGCCATCACGATTCCATCTTATTAAGCAGCTATGAAAACACATATATTGACACTTGCGTATTTGTTTATTGCAACTTTTGCAACTTTTGCTGAATCAGAAAAAGACTCAGTAAAGGTTCATTTTCGGGTGTCAGACATTCATATCGACCGTGATTTCAATGGCAATGGAGCCACTCTCGACAGTATATTCTCAAAACTCGTTGCTGATTCATTGACAAGTCCTACCCACAAACTCGTGGGAGTCAAAGTGACTGGAGCAGCCTCCCCCGAGGGTCCGATCGAATTCAACCGATTTTTATCTGAAAAACGCGCCAACGCTATCTTTGACGAATTCCGAAAAAGAGGTCTTCTTCAAGATTCTCTTACTTCTTTCAGATATTTAGGTCGAGACTGGAATGGTTTGAAATCTGAGGTTGAAGCCGATAATTATGTCCCATTCAAAAGGGATGTATTGAATCTTCTTGAAAGCATAACCGGATCTACCCCCCCTGCCCATCCACTTGTAGAGCTCAAGGCGCTTCATAATGGAGAACCATACAGATATCTTTACACAAATTTATTTCCAAATCTTAGAGCTTCACGTTTGACAGTAGAATACGAAAGACTTTTCCCAACTCTCTCCGTTCCAAATTTCCAACTTGAGGGTCCGTCGCTCAATACAGAACTTGATGCTGAACTATTATCACTACCATATAATCGCTTAGGAGAAGCCAAACAATGTCGTCCCTTTTATATGGGACTCAAGACAAACATGCTCTATGATGCTCTTCTTCTTCCAAATATTGGAGCAGAATTTTATGTAGGAAAGAATATTTCGGTGACCGGCGATTGGATGTACGGATGGTGGGACCGGGATAAAACTCACTATTATTGGCGCGCATACGGAGGCAATGTAGGGGCACGTTGGTGGTTTGGAGAAAAGGCTCATGAAAAACCTCTTACCGGACATCACCTCGGAGTCTTCGCAGGGGTCATCACATACGACTTTGAGCTTGGCAAAGGGGGAATAATGGGAGGAATCCCAAGAGGGACTCTTTGGGACCGATGCAATTTCATTTCCGGTGTGGAATATGGCTATTCACTCCCGGTAGCACGAAGACTTAATATAGATTTCTCAATTGCACTGGGATATATGGGAGGAAAATATCTAAAATACGAACCTAAATATGGTTTCTATGTGTGGCAATCTACCCATCGCCTCCATTGGTTTGGGCCCACTAAAGCTGAAATCTCACTTGTATGGCTAATTGGTTGCGACAACTATAACCGATCGAAAGGAGGCTCGAAATGAAAATTTCAAGACTATATATCTTAGCTTTTATAGCATGCATCTTCACTTCCTGCACTCATAAAGACCTTTACATGGAAGAAGAGATGACATCACAACTCCAGGTAGTGTTCGACTGGAGAGAAGCACCAGATGCTGATCCTGAATCAATGGCTCTATATCTTTACGAAGAGAATGGCCTAACACCTATGCGCTTTATATTCTCAAACAAAAACGGAGGCCTTATAAAAGCTCCTTTTGGCACACGACACGCCATTTGCTTAAATGCTGATAATACCGATTGGGTGTGTATGCGTGGTAACTCAAACATCGAGACAATGGAAATCTACACCATGGATGCAGAAATGAGTAATTCAAGAGCCGCAGACTCCTCTATCCTACCCGTGCCTGATGGGTCGAAAGAGGAAAGAATTGCCGCTACTCCCGGAATGCTATGGGGAAGCAGAACAAATGGAATACATATTACACCTCATTCCGGGATGCAGACCATCACAATGTATCCTCATGAAGCGGTTTGCCATTATATAGTAGACGTATATGATGTGGAGAATCTTGAGGGAGTGGAATCATCAGCAATAGACGCCACTTTATCAGGGATGGCTGAAGGATATAATCATGGGCAAGACTCAGCTACTGATAAAACCGTCTCAATGAAATTTGATCTCACGGGAAATTCTGAGGAAAAGCATCTTCATGGAGAATTCCTTACTTTTGGAGAATGTCCGAATACTAAAGCAAAGCACTATCTGACCTTATATATGGTACTCACAGACGGAAGCAAATGGTATCATTCGTTTGATGTCACAAACCAAGTGACTGAAGCACCGGATCCTACTCATGTACATATCATCGTACGTGGTCTTAATCTTCCGGAGCCTCCTAAAGATGGAGGGAGCACAGAATTGACCACCGATGTCAATGATTGGCAGCCAATCAATGTAGATCTGAAGATGTAACATTATTTATTCATAGATGTAACAATTATTTCTTAAAAAACCTTACTTATAATCAAACCTTATCTAAAGACCAATCGTTTTATAATCAAAGGAAAGAAAAAAGATAAGACATCAGGAAATAGAATCTACTTTCTCTTTCGGATGTCGGGAAAAAAATAAAACTCGAAAAACACACAATATTATGAAAAAGACACCACTATTTTTAATGGCAGTGAGCGCAATAGCTCTTGCATCATGCTCAGAAGACGAACCGGTAAGTGTACGTCAAGCCACCAACGAAGCCATATCTTTCAGATCTGCTATGGGAACCAGAGCCACCGAAACTACCAATGCCAATCTCGATAAGATCTATGTCTCTGCAGTATTTGGAGATTCTACCATAACTGCTGAAACAACAAAATTTAATGGATTTAAAAATTCCTTATATTTCGATAATGCAGAGTTTGACAAAGGTTCTGATTCCTTCTTCACAGCCGCAAATGGCAAGAAATATTCTTGGCTTGCACCAAAGCAGCAGATCAACTTCTTCGCATACGCTCCTTCTCAAGATGAACTTGGCGCAGACATTATCATGAAAGAAGACAACAGCGGAATGACTCTTGAATCTTTCTCAATTCCGGAAGAGATTGCAGACCAAGTTGACTTTATTACAGCTAATGCCTCAGGCACCAGAAAAGACAACGAAACGAGCGGCGTAGAGCTTACATTCGACCACCGTCTCTCTCAGATAGAACTGCGTGCTAAGTCTGAAAATGACACTTATACCTATAAGGTGATTGGTGCAAGAATCGGTCGCGTCCAATATACCGGTACATTTGATTTCAACACAAACCAATGGACTCTTGATGATTGGCATGATACCGCAATATATACTTCTAATTGCGATACCACTACCCTTACTGCCACCCCAGTTTCCATTATGGGAGCCTCAGGCAACGCAATGCTGATGCCACAGACCCTTACTCCTTGGAGCCCCACAGGTGACCCGGACAATGTGGCGAGAGAAGCTTATCTGAGCGTTCTCGTCAATATCACAAGAACCGATAACGGCGTGCAGATCTATCCATTCCCATCTGAAAGTGATTTCACATTTAAACCAGTAAGGGAATACGGTTGGGCCTCAATTCCACTTTCAGGCACATGGGAACAAGGAAAGAAATATATCTACACTCTCGACTTTACAAATGGCGCAGGAACTATCGATCCTGATGATCCATATCCAGGCACACCGATTATTGGCGACCAAATCAAATTCACAGTTCAAGTTAACGACTGGGTTGATGCCAATACTGACAAAGTCTACGATATGAACGGTAAAGAAGTAAAGTAAAATAGACATACATCGATACAAAGGGACGCACAAACAGTGCGTCCCTTTATTATGATATAGTGAATTTGTCACAAAAGAAATGGGGCTTTATGACTTTAATGGGATAACATCATAATGCAGGAAAGCATTCTTGCAGGAGCACCTCCACTCCTTCTATGACTTGCATACATTGGCGTGCCATCATTCATAATAGAGCCATAACTGCATCCGGAATGGAGCTTTATATTTTCGGCCTTTACACCTCTTCTTAAAAACCTCTCCATATTGACCCCTTGAAGGTCGATATGGGACTTTTTTATGATTTCATTAGGGAGTGATACATAATCTCTGTATCCTGCGTCTATGAAGCTATCAGCAAGTTCCTGACTCACTTCATATACTTCCTTACTGATAGATGGCCCAAAACCCACTTTCAACTGGGAAGGATCAGTCCCATTCTCTAAAAGAATATCCATCACATTATCTACAATTCCTCCGAGACTACCCTTCCATCCTGCATGGATGGCCGCTATACCTTGTTTATCCGGAGCATAGACAAGAATCGGCACACAGTCAGCTGTCTTGACTCCTATTGGGACATCTCGTTCGAATGTAATCAAGGCATCAGTATCGGGATAAAATCTACAGGAACCATCTACGACTGCTACATTGCATGAATGAGTCTGCTCAGGTATTATTGCCCATGTCATATAGAGCCCCATCAGATCCTTCTTCTCATTTTCAAGATTACGAAGATCAGGAATGAGACAAAGGCCAGAGAGGCCTTCATCCATCATCAGGAATTCCTCAATTATTCCTGTAGTGGTTTGATTCGATTCCATAAATAGCCTGAACCTTATTAGGCCTCATTGCCATATTTATGGCAATACATAGCATAATATAGTGCAGAGAAAGCATACAAACCCCATGCGAGAATCACCCATATTGGATTTGCTTTCCAAAGATATTCACTTACAACCCATATTGCAAACAATACTAAATTGATTACTTCAACTACTGCTCCGGGCTTGCGATGAACAGGCACCACTCTTCTTCCACCTAAATACATATAGAAAAACCATATCAGCCATGCAATCACTAAGATTCCTACAGCACTAATAATGACAAATGATCCGGTAGTCCATGCTTGATCATGCACAGCCATAGAGACACTATAAGAAGTCAGCAGACAAGTGAGCATTCCAAATGCGAACTTGCTGACTACACCTCCAGAGACATCATTAATATTAAAATCCATAAAAATGTAACGATGTAAAATTTTATTATTAATTGTTCTTCTTCATGTGCAAAGGTAAGAATATTTGATGGATTCTGCAAATTTTGCATACAAAAAAGCAAAAAAAAGCCGATATCCAAAGGGATATCGGCTTTATAGTGTCTTATAAATATTACGTTGTGTTGGAGAATTATATGTAGTTGCTCCAAACGCCAAGGATCTGGTGGAGTTGCGGAGAAGCCTGAGTACGGAAGTCGGTCAGCATAGTGTCGCCAGAGATGTTTACGAAACGAAGGATAGAGTCGAAAGAAACATCAAGTGTAACGAGCTGAGGATTCTGAGCTATGTTAACTCTCTGGAGCTGGTTGAAGTTGCTGAGAATAACAGTTGACAAGTTGTTGTACTGAAGGTCGACAAATGCAAGATTCTGGCAATTCTGCACTGAGAACTGAGTCAAAGAGTTGTAAGGAAGCCAGAGGTCGCTAAGCATTGGACATCCGTCGATACCGAAACTTGTCATGTGGTTGTCGCTTGCAAGGACAGTGAAGAGAGCGGGAAGATTCTGAAGATACATCTTAGAGATCTTGTTGTCACTTACATTGAGGTTCTGGAGTGCAGAAAGACCAGAGAGAGTGATTTGCTCAAGTTCGTTGTAGCTTGCATAGAGGTGCTTCAGAGCTGTACAATTTGCTACGGAGAGCTGTTCGAGACGATTGCTCATTACATTGAGAGTCTCAAGGTTAGCAGAGTTAGCGACATCGAGGCCTACGAGGAAGTTGCTGGAGATGTTGAAAGTCTTCAACAAAGGAACACCGCTGAGATCAACGTCAGAAAGGCGATTGCGATAAAGCTTCAGGACCTGGAGCTGAGGGCAATTCTGGCAAGAGAAGTTAGTCAGCTGGTTGCGACCTGCGTTAACTTCAACGAGAGCTGGGCAGTTGTCGACAATAAGGCTTGAAAGCTGGTTATCGGAAACATCCACTTTAGTAAGAGCCGGGAAATTGCTAAGGTCGAGCGTACCTTGGAGTTTCTTTCCTTTGAGGTCTATTTCAGTTACGCTACCATTCTCAAACTTGACACCTGGCATATCTGTAACACTTGCACCATTAAGGCTGAGAGTACCGGCATTCTGTGCGATGAAAGAAGTTAGAGCTTTCTGTTCTACGTTCTTTTTAGCATTCGATTTAGCGAATGCACTGCCGCTTAGAGTGAGTGCTGCGGCAAGAATCAAAAGGGTTCTTTTCATAACTTTAGGAATTTTAGAATTTTTTGTTCATTTTCATTGGTTTTAGATTTACTCAAACTGAGTGTAGTGGAAATCGTTAAGACTGTCAGCGCTTCCTATACGCCGTTGTTCTCTCACGGTTTCAATTAATAAACACTTTGGAGTTTTAATAGTTTAATAAAACGGTATTTTTTTTTAAAAATTCTTAAATGAACCTCTAATAGAATCCTTGTGTTATAATATTAAAGAAGAAAACACTTTATAGAACAGAAGTAAAACATTATAAACACAGCAATAATATGATTACCGTATTAAAAATATTACTCGTATTAGTACTTTTGATCGCAATGGTATTAGTGCTTTTGATGATCGGCCACATGGCGCATCCTCAAGATTCCTCAACAAAGGAAGATCGAGACAGATTACTTCACGATGTAGAGACACGCGACAGAGTCATCACTTCCAACAGCATCTTTCATCAGTTTTTTGCACGTCCTGACAAGAGGAATAGTAAGTAAGAATCTATGTTTTCTTGAGATTATGGTTTTTGATTGAAATCATGATTCACCTTCTCTTCATCTTCTACTAAAGTATCAATAAGAGGAGCAATAATAATATTACCGGTTTTCGTCTCATTTACATCTCCTGAAACGTTTATTTTTAGGATTTTTTTCTTTTTTGCTTCGACNGTCACTGGATAATCAAATTGCTCGATAGTAAGTCCAGGTCCCTTGTACCAAAAGAATCTCAATTTAAAGTCTTGNNTATCTTTAGTTAAATCATTAAGGGAATAAAGTCCTTCCCACGACTTAGATTCTTCTGAACTTTTATTCAACCACTTATCTTTTGGGAATTGAAGAAAATANTNANAATNGNTATTNGGATTCTTATTCTTATTNTNGGGATTAGTCTCTGAATCTGTAACATCTTTAAANGATATTTGTGTGTGATCTGGGATATCTTCCACTTCAATTTTCAGACCAAAACATTTATAATTCATTGGTATGTTGACGTNAGTTAATAACAATGGATCGAAAGCAGATACCTCACCTTTAAATCTCTTCACTCTTGGGAAACGCATTTCTCCAAATTGATTATTATNTATATAAACCAAGGCAGTACCAGNTTGAAGTTCTTTAAATTTAAAACTATTAGTAGATTCGTAAGCATATTTNAACTTATCCATCTCATCCAAAGGNAAAAATCCATCACCATTGGTAGTTCTAAATGGCTGTCCGTAACCTTTTGTACTTGACGAATTATCGACCATCTTATCCTCTTTTTCAATAAGAATAGAAGCTTCAAAATTATAAGTATTTCCAGTAAGAAGATTAATATAAATTTTATCTGTCCTTGGGAAAAGACCATAAGCATAGGGTTGATTTTCTATACCATCTTCTTTATTTGAGTAAAGGACATTAATACCGACTAAAGTATCTCCAGTCTCTGCTCTCAATAATGGTTCTTCTTCCTCATTGATGAAGTCGGCGAAGTCGCCTCCAAACGATAAACAGAGGGTTTTGAACTTGGGTTTCTCTTTGGTTCTCTGGATACGGTGGTTTCCTCCTTCTAAGGAATCCAAATCGTTCTTGCATGATGAGATGCAGCTAACCATCAATGCAAGAAGCATCATGTTGACAATTCTTTTCATGACAAAAGTTTTAAATTAAAAATTTTCTATCGCAAATAATATTTCTATCGCATAAATGTAGTTCTATCGCAAAAGGGAAGTTCTATCGCATTTTTTATAATCCTCCTTAGAGAATCTTAAGACTCCTTATCGCCCCATCCATATCCTTGCTGCCAAAAACATAACTTCCTGCCACAAGCACATCCGCTCCGGCAGCGGCGAGTTCGGCTCCAGTCTTTTCGTTGACACCTCCATCTATCTCAATCATAGCCTTCGAACCGCTTCTATCGCGCAGCTCTTTCAGTTTTTTGACTTTATCAAGCGTGTGCCAGATGAAAGGTTGACCACCAAAACCCGGCTCCACCGACATCAGAAGCACCAAATCGAGATCAGCTATAATGTCTTCAAGTGTAGTAACAGGAGACGCCGGATTTAATGTGACGCCTGCCATCATCCCTGCATCATGAATATGTTGGATAGTGCTATAAAGATGAACGCAGACNTCTTGATGTACATTCATAATAGAANCTCCCAAATCTCGAACATGAGAGATCCATTTTTCNGGCTCCACAGTCATCATGTGCACATCAAGTGGCTTTTTGCATTCCTTNGCTACTCCTTGAAGCACAGGAAAACCAAAAGAAATATTTGGCACGAACACACCATCCATCACATCAAGATGAAGGAAATCTGCNTCAGAGGCGTTTATTTTTTCTATTTCCTTTCCTNAATTAAGGAAATCTGCTGCANGCAGNGACGGAGAAATCTTCATTTTTTAGTATCGTAGTTTTTCTTTTTGAAAGCATTGTAAAGGATATAGAGAATACATATCCCAAGGAGAGCATAACCTGCATAAGTCAGATAACTATTGTATTGCTCCACTTTCTCAAACAAATCTTCGGGCGAGACATGAAGAGATAGCCAATAACCGAGACCGGCAAGCACCGCATTCCAAACCATCGCTCCAAGCGCTGTGAAGAGAGCAAAAACTCCAATGTTCATTCTTGAAAGACCAGCGGGTATGGAAATAAGCTGGCGAATGGCGGGAATCAATCGCCCTACAAATGTAGATACAGCACCATGTTTGTCAAAATAAGCTTCCGCCTTGTCAACCTTTTCTCTATCTATTAGGCAAGCATGCCCAAACTTACTGTCGGCAAAAGCATAAACAATAGGACGACCAACCCATAACGCTAAGAAATAATTGATGAAAGCTCCACAAAGAGCACCCAATGTAGCCACTAAAACAACTACAAAAATATTCATGTCTCCTCCAACGCCCGTATTTGTGCATGCAAGATACGCAGCTGGAGGCACAACGACTTCACTTGGGAACGGAATGAACGAACTCTCTATCGTCATGAAAAGAAACACAAAGAGATAGTTTGCGTTCTCTACAAACCATTGGAAAAACTGCGATGCGTCAAAAAGACTTGCGAGTATCATGATAATTTCTTATTTGACTATATATGTATTGAATATATAGAGGTTATTTTAGAAATTGACTTTAAAATGCCAACATCATTGCAAAATTAGCAATTTTATTCAAAACCTACAACTTATATTAAGTTTATTTTTTTAATTTCATTGAAAGAACATCAAACTTCACATACCTTTCTATCAACATACTCAGCGAGCCAAGTCTTAACAACTTCTAAGAACTCCTCATCAGACACATCGTATGGCATCCAACGAATAGGAATACCTCTCTTCTCCATTCCCCGAAACCATGTCATTTGTCGCTTGGCAAATTGATGGATCGCAATTTCGAGTTGGCGCTTCATTTCTCCGAGACTAAGCTCACCTATGGCATGAAGAGTGACATATTTATATTCGAGACCATAATAAATGAGATCTTCAGGCTTAATTCCATTTGCTATCAAGGTTTTGATTTCGTCGATCATACCCTCTTCTATCCTTGCATTGAGTCTCTTTGATATCTTTTCCCTACGCGCATCCCGAGGAATGTCAATTCCAATTACAAGGCTATCAAGAGGTTTTACATTTTCACGGTTGGCAGCTACAGCTTTTTCCGGGTGTTCTGTATAGTATTGCTGGATTTCAATAGCCCTTAAAGCTCTATCACGGCTATCGACGTCTGTTGAATTATGAAGAGTCTTATAAGTCTTGAGAATTTCTGTGAGCTCTTCAAGATTCTTCCCCTTCAGAGATTCTCTAAGTTCTTCATTTCTCTCCACTTCCGGCATTACAATCCCAGACAAAGCAGCTTCAACATACATTCCGGTACCTCCACATAGTATCGGAAGTCGCCCTCTTCGCATTATATCCTCTTTTGCATTGCGGAAGTCAGAAAGAAATCTATGAAGATTATACTTCTCTCCAGCATTGGCAATATCAATGAGATGATATTTTATGTCGCCATACTCGCAAAGGTCCTTACCCGTGCCAATATCCATGCTTCGATAAACCTGCCGGCTGTCGCCACTGATGATTTCACCACCAAAAGCAGATGCTATAGAAACAGCACGGCGTGTCTTTCCACACGCCGTTGGCCCAACTACCGCTATTATTTCCGGTCTAAGACTCCCTTTCATATTTATGGGGTTTATCGGATATTATTATCAATATTTCTTATGGTAGGCTTTTCCGCTATCTTTTCCAGATGCTCCACGAAGAAATTTTTTAAGTTTGAAAAACTTAATGTCGCTATTGANGTCGGCANTATGCATCCACTTATCATCTTGGAAATCGAGTTGGCTGTTTCTTACGTCNGCAAGNGTCAGAGTTNCTTTATATGACTTAATCTTATTTTTNCTGTTTCCTTCCTCATCGTAANTTTTCTCTGTCAAAATGNTGNTAGAAAGGCGATTCAAATCATTGAGCGCATTAGTGCCAAGCTTAAGAGGCTCTGTATTATAGATTCTCTTTATATCATCAAAATGGACCCATTCCCCTTCATCGCACATATCAGAGTAGTCAGAAATGTCACCATCCAAGAAATAGAAATATCTGAGAAGCGAGTGCTTATCTATTCCTGCGAGATGACGGCCAAAGAAGAAACGGAGTTCGCCATTCTCCTTACCAGTCATACGCTCTACGATTTTCTTTACGTCGGAAATAGGTATTCCATTGACTGTCCTTTTGGTTATGAATGGAGTGTCATAAATTCCTTTTCTATTATTAAGACGATCTAAGGCATTCTTATTGATATAAATATATTCACCGCAAATGACATAGAAACGTAGAAATGTATGTGCTGTGACATCCCGGAGTTCCTCGGGAGTTATAATTTCATTATGCTCCTGAAGATCAAGATAAAGATTGAAATATCTTATCATAAAATAGACTTCGTCAAGAATCACAGCAATAACAACAATCCAAAGGAACACATACCAGTCACGACCATTTTGATTGATGCTGACATACTCATTAAGATAATAATACCATACAATCGCAGTCAAGACAGCAAAGATACCGACCATATTCCGCAGCTGGAGATTGGTTTCACTATTGGTCATCAATCCAAAATATCCTCTTTCCCTTGCACCTCCATAGTGTAGTCGAAACTGCTTGTAGGTAGGCAGGTGTCTCTTAAAAAACAAAGCGAAAGCAGACACGACCAAAGCGGTAGGAAGCAAAATCAAAGAAGGGAGAAATGGATCATTGAAAAATATGATTTCATTAGGGAAATGATAAAGACCTAAAACTTGTATCACTACAAGGATAATACTTATAAATGTGTATCCGAGAAGACTGTATAACATGGTTTCCGGAATCACCATGCAACTACTGTTCTTCGCTCCATTATTATTCCAAATCATTGTATATAGCCCGGCGCATAGAAAAAGCGACAGANCGGGGGCCATATAAAATGGCAGAATATGCACTCCACCCATCACTAATCCTATGCAAAGAAGCGAAAGNGCAAGATTGCGCCACAGATAGTAGAGCTGCATGCTATTGATTTTCCTTAGTTCATCCATTTCAATGTAAGTCAGTCATAAATATATTTATTTTAAGTTGGTATTCAGGAAATCAACTACCCTACGATATAGTTGTGCTCTTGCATTTCCTATCCGCAAAGAGTGATCCATGCCAGTAAATACCATCANGTCGAAGATTNGCNCCTCATAGCNAAGTTTTGATGTATATTTCAAAGTGTTATAGAANTGCACNTTGTCGTCGCTTGAGCCANNNATTATAANAAGGCGACCCTTAAGCNTTTGGCTTCTACCGATAGCAGAAGAAGCTGCATAACCATCTTCGTTTTGTCCGGGAGTGCGCATGAAGCGTTCAGTATATATTGAATCATACCAACGCCAGTCTGTCACGGCAGCCATGGCTACTCCGCATTTAAAGGGTGTGTTTTCTGCTGTCATTTCCATAAGCGTCATATAGCCACCATAGCTCCAACCAAAAAGTGACATTTTTGACGCATCGATATATGGCAACTTAGCAATTTCATTTGCTCCGGCAATTTGATCTTCGGTCTCGTATTTACCAAGATGCATATAAACACTTTGACACCATTCGGCACTCCTTCCGCCGGTTCCTCGACCATCGACAACAGCCACCACATATCCAGACTGGGCAACATAGTTGAGTCCGTCAAGCTGCCACTTGTTAGTCACTTGTTGAGAACCGGGACCATTATACTGGTGCATCATTAATGGATATTTCTTTGATGCATTGAAATCTGATGGCTTCATTATCATAGCATCCATATCCTGACCTATTGCGTTTTTGACTTTAGTAAGTTCAAATTTTGGTGCTCCGGCATATTTGGAGGCATAAGCCACATTCATTTCAAGTTCAGTCACCTTCTTTCCTGCGGTGCTCCAGACAGTATATTGAGGAGGAGTATTCAGATCACTCCAATTTCTGACGTAATAAGAGAAGTCTTGGCTGAATGAGCAAGATTCCCAACCAGTACCATCATGTAGCAATTTCATCACTCCTTTGGGATCTACGATCGCAACATTGCGGTTGACAGCTCCAAGTTTTGTGGTCTGCACAAAGTGATTGCCTGCAGCTGACTTTCCGTAGTAAGCAGTGACATTGAACTCTCCATTTGTAATCTGACGCAATTGGCGTCCATTATAGCTATATTCATAAAGATGCCTCCAACCGGTTTTGTCAGATGCTATCACAAATGAATCATTTCCATAATGCACCATTTCATATACTGAATTGTCAATCCACGCTTTGCTCTGTTCTGAATAAACCTGAGTAGCTACAGTCGAAGCCGGATTGACACTGTAGATCCTCAGATCATTCTGGTCTCTATTTAGCTTCATGACCATCAGCCTCTCCCCTTTTCCATCAAATTGGATATTGGGCACATAGTCGTCTTTTCCCAATTGGAGTTCCATTTCCTTCGTAACTCTTGAATTCAGATCGTAAGCATGTACTGATACGACAGAGTTAGGATAACCTGGTAGTGGGTATTTATAAGAGAAAGAAGTCGGGTATGGATCGCCCATAGGATCTTTAGAATAGAATGATCTGTATTCGTCAAAACTGTAGGTAGGGACATCAGTTTCATTCCATTTCACAAATGCAAGCATCTGATCGTCGCCACTCCAACAAAGACTACACTGCACTCCAAACTCTTCCTCATATACCCAATCGGGTGCACCATTAGTGATCTTATTGACCGCACCATCAGTGGTGACAGCAATATCCGTCTTATAATCAAGATTGGATATGAAGACATTGTTGTCTCTGACGTAAGCGACTCTTAAGCCATCATGCGACATGATTGCGCCACGTTGAGCTCCTTTTGAAGACACTCGCTGCATAGTGCCGCGCATGATATCGTAGACATAGTATTCTGCAGTGAAACTATAGCGCCAAATACCTTTAACGTCGTTCCAAAGAAGAATCATGCGTCCGTTATCCGAAACTTTATATCCATTGAAAGAGTCAATTTTCAAATCACCCTTCACAGCGTCAATATCGAAGAGCGTTCCAGTCTTCTTGCCAGTCTCATAACTATAAACTTCTATCTTGCGGCCATCTTTGCTTACCATGCTGTAGGTCTTTCCATCTGCCAAAGGACGCATTTCTCCAATACCCGCAGGACGACATAAAGACAAATCACAATAATCCTCTACTTTTAGTGGAGAAGCTGACAAAGCAGGAAAAGCCATGCAACCTACAGCNACAAGAGTCAATGCTTTATTCTTCATATCCTTTAAATTAATAAGAACGGGCAAATATCACGCGACGTGCCGAAGGCTTACCGGTCACCATACACACGCCAGGAGTGGTGTCTCCATCGAAAGGGATGCAACGAATAGTAGCCTTTGTCTCGTCCTTTATCAATTCTTCAGTCTCTGGAGTACCATCCCAGTGAGCGAGAATGAAACCACCTTTCTCGATTTTTTCTTTGAATTCCTCGTATGTGTCAGCTGTAGTAGTCATCTCATCACGATATTTACGAGCCTTTTCAAGAAGNTTNTTCTGNATATCNTCAAGAAGANTNNCNACNGTNTCNTCNATTCCTTCNANNGGCAAGCGTNTCTTTCTCAAGNGTATCNCGNCGCATNACNTCTACNGTACCATTNTCAAGATCNCNNGCACCNATNGCNANGCGNACNGGNACNCCCTTCACNTCATANTCNGCAAATTTGAAGCCNGGNCGCTTATTGTCGGCATCATCATANTTGACACTNATACCTTTNGCNCNGAGATTNTTNACAATNNNNTCAACNTTCTCNGAGATTTTTGCAAGACTTTCGGCATCTTTATATATAGGAACTATCACGACCTGTATTGGAGCGAGATGAGGAGGAAGCACAAGACCGTTGTCGTCAGAATGAGTCATAATAAGAGCTCCCATAAGGCGAGTAGATACGCCCCATGAGGTGGCCCATACATATTCAGGTTTATTTTCCTTGTTGATAAAGGTCACGTCGAATGCCTTTGCAAAGTTCTGACCGAGGAAATGGCTTGTACCAGACTGAAGAGCTTTTCCATCTTGCATCATGGCCTCAATAGTGAAAGTATCAATAGCACCGGCAAATCTTTCATTGGGAGATTTCACTCCTTTTATTACCGGCACAGCCATATAATTTTCAGCAAAGTCAGCATATACATCAAGCATCTTTCTTGCCTCTGCCTCTGCCTCTTCTTTTGTAGCATGAGCAGTATGGCCTTCCTGCCAAAGGAATTCAGCGGTCCGGAGGAACATCCTTGTTCTCATCTCCCAACGCATTACGTTTGCCCACTGGTTGATCAACAAAGGAAGATCTCTATAAGAATGAATCCAGTTTTTATATGTGTTCCAAATAATAGTCTCTGAAGTTGGACGGATAATAAGCTCTTCTTCAAGCTTTGCATCCGGGTCTACTACCACCCCATTACCTTCAGGGTCATTTTTCAGACGATAATGAGTCACTACAGCACATTCCTTGGCAAACCCTTCCACATGCTCAGCCTCACGACAAAGGAATGATTTTGGGATAAGAAGCGGAAAATATGCGTTTTGGTGACCAGTAGCCTTAAACATATCGTCGAGGGTACGCTGCATCTTTTCCCAAATAGCGTATCCGTATGGTTTGATGACCATACACCCTCTCACTGCAGACTGCTCTGCGAGATCGGCTTTAACTACGAGTTCATTATACCNCTGAGAATNATTGTCTGATCTTTTTGTAAAGTTCTTTAGNTCTTTTGCCATTGTTATTGCGTTGTGCTTTTTGCGTTTNACGTTGTGCGTTTTGCGTTGTACNTTTTACGTTGTATGTTGTACGCTGTACGTTAATTNGTNATCGTTAATTATTTATCGGAGTNTGTCTGCAGCTCGGAGTAGNTTCNNGTCGCTTGAAATGAGACGANAGGCTATGAGTNCAGCGATAAGNGCAATCAGAGGAGTACAGATAAAGACTCCCCAACTTACGTTTGCTTGAAAATCGGAAGCGAAACCGGAAGCAGTGAAAGTTGCGATCACACCAGACGCTATACTGAACAGGCCAGAGATCAATGCCACTTTTTTCTGCAAATTCATATTTTTGAAGCAAAATATATCGATAATCGGCAGAATACACCCTAAGAGCGAAAGGATGAACAAAATTATCGTGCTGATTCCAGTCGCTTCATCCGGAGCTGATGGAATACCCTCTCTGAAGATGCCGAGTGCGGTCACGTTGAATGTATAATCCGTTGCTTGAATCTGGCCAAGCGAACAGAATGAGAAAATCCCCATCATTACCCCTGCAATCAGCAGCATGACTGACTGCCATCTCTGTATTACCATATTAAATATATAATTAAAAGGTTACGAATTAAGGGCTAAGGATTATGTTAATATAAGGGAATTCCACTATCCTCTTTAATAACTTATAAACCTATAGACCCATAAACCTCAGCTTTCGCCTGCGAAAGCTGAATTAAAATGCAAAATTAATAAAAAATATGGAGTCAACAACGATTTTTGGCATTTTATTTGTTCTTATTTATAGGACACGGACAATATCCGTGAATTTACACCCCCAAATAATATTAAAAATGAAAGAAAAGACTAAATATTCTCTTCCCGAACAGATAAAAATACTTTTAAATGCAGGCCGATATAAAGACAGCTTCACACTCATTCGCCGTAGACTTACGGAAGTACCTGTACAAGGAGCATTAAATCGTGTTTCCCAATCAGAAAGCACTTACAAGTACATGCTTGACTTCTTTGCACGCGGTTTAGCTGACCCTGGCAGGGAAGCCGTGCTGGCCAATATCAGGCACATTCTTGTAGATATTGCCCAGCAGATTGAAAAAGAAGGAGCCTCCAGCGATTCCCCGGAAATCTATTATTCCACTCTCAGGATGTGCCGCCTGCGTCCAGCCGATCTTCGAGACTGCATCAAGAAAATAATCGAGTTGAAGGCGATGGCGGATCTCTCTATTACGGCAGGGACATATCCCCATTCCCTAATGGCACAGATAGAAGATTTGGAAGAAAAAATATTCAATATCATCTGGACTGCTGACAAACTCTCAATAGAAGACTACAAAACAGTGGAAGAGACTGTTAAATCTCTCACCTTACCTTTCACAACTGCAGTCCTTTGCATTGCAGCCGTAGGATTGTCGGTAATGAAATATTATTCTCATGATGCATTGATGATGTTAATAACCCTATCAAAGGCTGAAGAGCCCAGGATTTCATCGCGAGCACTTTCTACTCTTATCTTTGTGCTTAGCCATTGGCCAAAAGAAGTGGCCGATGATCAGGGCGTCATGGAAGCCCTTGAGTCTCTTTCCGACATCGAAGGAATACAGCAAAAGATAAGAAGCATTGTAAAGAATATTATTCGCACTCGGGATACTGACCGAGTGTCACGAAAAATGCAACGTGAGGTCATACCGGGTCTTATGCAATTTGGACCTGACATAATCCAGCGACTGAAAAAGACCTCAGAAGAATCATCATTTGCAGACTTGGAGGCAAACCCCGAATGGGAGGAACTTCTTAGCAAATCAGGTCTTGAAGAAAAACTTAGGGAACTTACAGAAATGCAGTCGGAAGGAGCGGACGTGATGATGGTAGCTTTCTCCAATCTGAAGAATTACCCGTTTTTCCGAAAGGTGCGCAACTGGTTTCTCCCGTTCACTGTCGAGCATCCTATGCTTCGATCTCTCCATGCCTCCGACGAGGAAGGAATCTCATCTATGCTTGAGATGAGCGGTCTGATGTGTGACTCAGACAAATATTCTTTTGCATTTTCGCTTTCCTCCATGCCCGAAATGCAAAGGAAAATGGTGCTCTCTCAAATGCGCGGACAGACTGAGCAGATGAAAGAACAGATTCAAGAACTTAAGGCTCTCAGAGCAGGCAATGAATTTGACACATTTCTGATCGGATATCTTCGTGATCTCTATAGATTCCACAAGCTTTTTCCTAAACGAGGCGAATTTTTCGACCCATTTGCTTCGGCACTTGATTTCACGTCGATTCCCGTAGTAGCAGAAGCCATGACATCAGGTGAAGAAGTCGAACCAATAGCAGAGTTCTACTTCAAACGCGGATATTATGCCGAAGCCCTACCTCTTCTAAATTATGTGGCACGCTTTGGTTCATCGTCGCATGTATGGGAAAAGATAGGTTTCTGCTATGAAAAATCAGAAAATGGGAATCAGGAGGCAATAGAAGCATATATGAAAGCCCAGTTATTCAACCCAGAAAGCCGATGGATAGCACGAAGACTCGGTATATGCTATCGCCGTGCGGGTGATTATCGCAATGCGTTGGAATATCTTGAACAAGCTCGCCCGGAAAATGGAGAATTTGATAAAAATCTCTCTATGCTCATTGCTGACACTTACGCAGATGCGGGAAAATGGGAAGAGGCTCTACAAGAACTTTATCGAATAGATTATGAAATGCCTGACGACCCTGAAGTGATCCGCAAAATTGCACGTTGCGCCTTCAGAGCAGGAGATCTCAAGAAAGCTGATGCTCAGCTGAAATTGATGCCCAACATAAGTCTTTCAGAAGAAGATTATCGCCTGATGGGGCACATAGCATTCCTAAACAAAGACATGTCAGAAGCGACAAAACTTTATCGACTGACAGTTCGTCCGAACGATGAGAAGCGTCTGTGGAAGACACAGATACTTGCAGACATAGATACACTCATGTCTCTCGGTGGCTCTCGTTCTGACCTTATCCTTCTCCTTGAATCAATCGCATATTCCTTGGAATAAGAAAAAAAGTAATAAACTATGAATATTAAACATTGAGTTTCAAATAGCTAAACTTAATTGTTTGACATTTAATGTTATTATTTATCCTTATCACTTTGGCAAAAATATAAAGAAGAATCCCTTTTGAGGGATTCTTCTTTATATTTTTGCCATNCGGTTGATTTCCGTTCGTATTGCCGTGACAGCTTCCTGAACATCCTTTGCATATTTGATTCTGTCTTGAACGGCCGTTATGCCGTGGAGCACGGTAGCATGCCTTCTATTGAGCTTTGCACCTATAGCCGACGATGATAATCCNGTGAGATCATGACAAAGATACATGATCACTTGGCGTGCATCTGCAATATCCCTTACCCTGCTTTTAGTGAAAATCACGTCCGGATTGAGCTTGTAGTACTCCGCAGTGGCATCAACAATCATATCGAAATTGATTGGCTTGTTGGTTGGAGCCGACTTAATCGTATGTCGCATCACCTCTTTCGTCAGCTCGAGAGTCACCGGACAATTGAGAGTAATCGATCGGGTAAGCAATCCCATTACGATTCCTTCAAGTTCACGGACGCTTCCAGTGGCACCACTCGCAATGCAATCGATAATATCATCTGAAAGTGCAAGACCGTTTTTTTGAGCTTTAAACTTGAGAATATTTCTCCTCAAAGCATAGTCAGGCTTTGGAAGTTCCTCTGTTACACCCCATTTAAATCGGTCGATAAGACGATCTTCAAATCCATCAAGCTCCATTGGAGGGCGGTCACATGTGAAAACAAGTTGCTTTCCGTTGAGGTGCATGTGATTGAAAATAGGGAAAAAAGTCTCTGCGGTCTTAGTCTTTCCGGCAATCTCTTGAAGATCGTCGAGAAGAAGGACATCCACTTCTTGCTGAAACCAATTGATGAATACAGGCACCTTCTGATTCATGAACGCATTGACGTACATGTTTTGAAATTGCCTCATAGGAAGAAACAAAATCCTGGCCCGAGGATTTCTCTCTTTGATTCGAATTCCTATAGCTTGAATAAGATGGGTCTTCCCTACTCCTACCGATCCATAAAGGAAGAATGGATTGAAGTCTGACTTATTGGGATTTTCTGCGATATAATGAGCAATGGTATATGGAAGCTTGTTACTATCGCCAAGACAATAGTTTTCAAAAGTCATGGCAGGGTTAAGCTGAGGATCTAATTCAACAGTCTTTCCACCTTGAGATTTCAAGAAATCAGAGGCAGGACGCTGAATCGACTGCATAAATTTCGTGTCGACGGCATTGCTTCGCATAGGGCTCGCATAATTGACAGCCGACTTACGGTCGCCACCGATCACCTCCACTTCATAGCCCAACTGCACATTTGGTCCGAATTCTTTACGGAGAACGCTTGAAATCAACCCAAGAAACCTGTCTTCGTATTCTTCCATAAAGAATTTAGAAGGGAGAGCAAGCGTCAGCTTGTTATCCTCATATCTTATGGCCCTGGCAGGAGAAAACCAGGTGTTAAAATGATCCTGCCCGACATTATCTCTGATAATGTCGAGGCACCTGTTCCATTTTTCTTTGTAATCTCCGTTCATTTCTGTGTTCGTTTCTCAGGTTCTGTTTAAGACATAAGTTTCGCCCCAGTGCATAAGTCGAAAGGTCAAATTTGTCGAAAACATTTGCAAAGTTAAGATAAAATTTTCAAAAAAAGAAACGTTTTCGTCTCCTATTTTAACATCTTTTTTTATTTCCACTGATTTTCAATACTGTATTTCTTTTATTTAGAATGATTCTAAATAAAGAGAATCGTCAAAAAAAAGGGANTGCCTAAGCAATCCNTTTTATTCNTTATTTCCTCTTATTATTCACTTATANCTCTCTTTCCTCCCATAANACGAGATGCATAATATGNTTCGTTGCAGCTCGANACTGTGATTCCTTTAGAAGTAGCAGCATGGATGAAAGTAAAGTTGCCCTTTTCATNANCATCGNCAACTATTCNAACGTGTCCTACGCNACNCTTNNTGCTACGGCCTTTGAANAATACCAGATCCCCCTTTCTGAGTTCTTTTCGGTCTACCTTNTCACCTTGATTGAATTGATCTCGAGAAGAAGGAGACAGAGAGTATCCAAACTGGCGATATACGTAGCTTGAAAATCCTGAGCAATCAAATGCATTTGGACCTTTGCTGCCTCTCGAATATCTCTTGCCAAGATGGCTGCGAGCTTCAGATAGAAGGTCGTTGAGAAGTTCATCTGTTTCCGCACTAACAATTGCCTTGGAGTTTTCACGAGCTGCGATATCTTCTTCCACCATCTTTGTTATTGTGGTCTTGTCGAGTCCGATGGTTCGGGCAGCAGCAAGTTGATGTTTGTGTGCCTCTGCGTGGGCATTGGGGCGCTTAGCGTTGGCTATTTGGGTCATACCGCACATCATGCATGCGAGCAAGATATATATCGTTTTCTTCATCGTTAGATTCTATCGTTTTTGATGTTGCAAAAATAATACATATTTATGACACGTGCAAGTTATTTGTGCTATTTTTCAATGTTTTAATATGTAATTAATAAATTTTAACATTTAGCACAAAATCTTAATATTTGAGCANTTTACTATAAATCAATNAATTATACAACCATACTTGNAAACTCCTCANTANTAGCTACTTTTNGNGTTTATCAACAATATNTAATATCAAATATTTTTCATTTTCAAATCTAATGATTAACTTTGTAATTGAAAAATTCAAATGACTAATCTATAACCCCAAGATAATGAAAAAATTCATCTCACTCGCCGTAGCTGCGACCATGGCAACAGCTATTACTGCATCTCCCAACAAGGGATTTACTAAGTATTCCGACATTCACCCTTCTGGTACAGAAGCCATCCTCCACGCTTGGAGTTGGAACTTCAAGAATATAGCCGACAACATGAAGAAGATAGCCGATGCCGGATATTCTATGGTACAGACCTCCCCAGTGCAGCAATGCTGGAATCCCGAAGGGTCAAAAGGAATGCTTTTCTCTGAGAATGAGAAAGAAGGCCAATGGTATTTCTACTACCAACCGACTGACTGGAAAATCGGAAACCATATAGTAGGATCTCGCGATGAACTCAAGCAAATGATGGACTCTGCTTCTAAATATAATGTACGAGTGATAGTTGACGTGCTTCCAAACCACACTGCATTCGACGTGGACGCAGTGAGCGACGACCTCGTAAATGCAGTAGGAGGACGCAATAAGCTTTACCATTCCCAAGGTCTAAATCCAGTTCAAGATTATAACGATCGTCTTCAGTGTACTCTTTGGGGATCCGGAGCACTTCCTGACGTAAACACAGAGAACAAGGATTTTCAGAAATATTATATGCAGTTTGTTAACGATCTACTCGACCTTGGTGTGCGGGGATTTAGATATGACACAGCGAAGCATATCGGAGTTCATTCCGATCCTGTCGACACCGCGTCAGGAGTGACAGAGAATGATTTCTGGGATGTGGCTACAGGACAAAAGTCGGTGAAAGGTGTAAAACTCAATGTCCCATACGAAGATCTTTTTGTNTATGGNGAGGTGCTTCAAGATAAGAATGTTCCCGAAAAGGAATATGAAGAATATTTCGGACAGACAGCATCAAGCTATGGTTGGATTCTTCGCGAAATGCTCGAAAAGGGTTCTTCAAAAGGCATAGACATCAAGGATTGGCATCACTTAGCTTCACCTGAGACTTTGACCACATGGGTAGAGAGTCATGACACTTATTGCAACGCACACGAATCAGCACATCTCACCGACGATCAGATACGCACAGCATGGGTATTCCTGACTGCAAGAGACAAAGGCACTCCCCTATTCTTCTCTCGACCTGCAGGATCTACGCGAGATAACTATTGGGGCAACAACCGCCTTGGTGAAGCCGGGAACGATGAATATTTCCATCCCGAAGTAGTTGCTGTAAACCATTTCCGCAAAGAAATGTCAGGTCAACCCGAAGATATCCAGACTTGCTCAGACGGCGAAGTATTAGCAGTAAACCGTGGAAACAAAGGAGCAGCCCTAATCAACTTAGCCGGACTTTCAAAGCCAATAGATGTAGCCACTTCGCTTCCNGATGGAAAATANCGCGATAAGGTATATAATAAGGAGTTNTACGTAAANAAAGGGCGTNTGACAGGTATACTTGCTCCNCGNNGNACNTATATTCTGCAGAAATNAANATTATTTTTTGAAAAAAATNTANATAAGGTGNACCGANNGGTTCNCCTTATTGTTTTATTNCCAAAGAATGACCGAAACANNGGATACGGNTAANNCCGGANTCCNATAATTATNTAAAATCNTGATTGAAATGGCTAATGAAAAAAGTCTGAAAGGCACNCAGACAGAACAATTGATCAGTGCCTCATATCTAAACGAGACGCAGTCATACGCGCGTTANNTGTACTACTCACAGATNGCNGACAAAGAGGGTCTTTTCCCCGTAGGAGTTATCTTCCGTGAGACTGCGGACAACGAGCTTCATCACGCTAAAGTATTTTTGAAAATGCTTCAGAATACAGAAGTTAATGCTACAGTAGCTACTGAAGCCGGNTTCCTTGGCAANACTGTNGACAACATCCAGACTTCTATGAAGGAAGAGATGGAAGGCGGATATGANTACTATATGGCNGCAGCAAAGACTGNAAAAGAGGAAGGTTTCGACGATATCGCNTCTCACTTTGAGGCAATCGCATNTGTAGAAAAATTNCACTACGACCGCTTTGCAAAGTTCCTTGATATGATCCAGAAGGGAACACTTTGGAAACGTGAGAAACCTGTCACATGGCATTGCCTCGTATGCGGATACGAATACGTTGGCACAGAGCCACCGGTAAAATGTCCTGCCTGTGACCATCCTACAAGCCACTACATCTGCGTAGAAGACGGTTATTGCCCAGCACCAGCAAGCTGATAGAAAGAATTATGAAAATATTACAAAGACTACCCCGAAAGGAGTAGTCTTTTTTATGCAATTTTGATATCTTGACAATTTGACAATTTGTCATTATGATATGCTCAACTATAAAATTTCCTAAATACAGTGATAATATCCAAATGATCCTGTACTCCTGCTGTTTCGGCAGCTGAGTGCATTGCCCATATAGGAGCACCCATATCCACTCCACGCAAATCAATCTGACCAGTCAGGATATTACCCAAAGTAGAACCCCCTGCCACATCGGAATGATTGACAAAATACTGGCATTTGACATCAGCTTCTTCGCACAATAAGCGAAAGACGGCTGCCCCATCTGCATCTGTCATATACTTACAATTTGCATTTATCTTAACAACAGGTCCATCCCCTATCATAGGATGATTGGTTGGGTCATACTTGTCATTATAATTAGGATGCCATGCATGAGCATCATCGGCTGAAATCATAAATGAATTGGCTACGGTACGGTAGAATGCTTGCGAACCAAATCCTACACAAATGCAGATACGCTCAAGAATCTCACGCAATACAGGAGAATGAGCACCTTGCTTTGTTCCGGATCCAGTCTCCTCATTGTCAAAAACTGCCATCACTCGCGTAGCTCCGCATGGAGCGTCACATTCCTGAAGTAGTGCCTCCAGCGTAGCAAAAGCCATGCTAAGATCATCTATGCGGCCACTTTGGAAATACTCTTGGTTGACTCCGATCAGTTTTGCGTGCTCAAATGGGTAGAGATTAAGTTCATAATCAATAATCTCTTCGGGTTGAATACCAAGATGCTCAGCCAAAATGCATTTTAAGNCACCTCCNTGNNCCTTGTAGTGNTCGATTTGATCTTTAGAAAAATAACCAATCACTGGCTTCATGTCTTTCTGTACGCTCAATTTGTTGCCTTCATTCACCTCTCTATTAAAATGAATGGCAAGATGAGGAATGGTACATAATGGCTTCTTGAAATCAATCAATGTAGTTTCCGGATGCAGATAGTCTTTCCCCATTGTCATTACCCTACCGGAGATGGAAAGCGGACGGTCAAACCATGTATACATGATTCCGCCGCCATATTTTTCTACATTAAGACTGACCACTCCCCCTTCACCATATATTTCGCAATTAGGCTTGATTTTAAAGCAAGGTGAGTCACTATGTGATGAAATGATTCTGAATCCGGAATCACCCGGGGCATCCACACCCACAACAAAAGCAAACACGGCGGAATCATTCTTCACCATATAATATTTTCCGCCGACTTCCAGTTGCCATTCATCTCTTGGGTCAAGCTGAATGAAACCGGCTTTGTCAAGTTCTTTGCAGATGGTAGCCACGGCCAAGAAGTTGCAGGTTGAGGCATCCATCCAATTTAATAGTCTTTGTATCATAGTTATTTTGGTTGTCTGGTTGTCGAGTTGTCTGGTTGTC
>WFLX010046786.1_pt1 | contig 41412 bp, 25 predicted proteins | sample 4967041 | NCBI WGS metagenome assembly WFLX01 (sample SAMN12857096, study PRJNA449069) | gut metagenome | isolation source: stool from male and female vole | host: Microtus ochrogaster | place: USA:Florida | collected 2017
TTATAGTAAGATACCTGCGCTTCCGTGCCGGTGACGTGCCTGCTACATCCATGACCGGACTCGACATAGAGAACGCCGACAACGTAANCNNTGACCACNNCNCCATGACANGGAGTATGGAGGAGTNCCTNACGGNATACGATACCGNCNATNCCACGGTGNAATGGTGCATAATAGGCGNAGGATTGTATAACTCCAAGAACTCGAAAGGCGCCAGAGCGTATGCCACACAATGGGGTGGCGAGCACTCTACAATGCACCATACGCTCATAACCAACTCACATTCCCGTGCGCCTCGCTTCAACGGCGTACGCTCAAAGAGCAACAATAAGGGTGATCACGACTATCAGGTAGACTCCGAGTTTGCCAACAACGTGGTGTTTAACTGGAGCCAGTCGGGCAACCAATATGGCGGAGAATATGACAAAGCAACAGTGGAGACACCGGCATGGTGTGCCGATGACCCCGGATATAACCGCGTATATCTAATAAACAACTATTACCGCCCAGGACCTTCGACCAAAATCGGAGCGGCAACAGCACGCTATTGGTGTGCCCCCTCGTCGCCATACGGCCAATGGTACCTCAACGGCAATAAGTTTGAGGTGAACGGAACCTACTCCACCAGGACAGGAGTATGGAACGCAGATGAACTGAACAAGGTCAACGCAGACAACCTGTACGGCGCCCAGTCGGGCAACGCAAGCCGCGGTATAAACCTGACCGGCAGCAATTTCACACAATATGTCATGCAAGAAATGCCATATACGCTGTCAGGTTTGACCTACGAGACAGCCGACGAGGCATACAATAAGGTTGTGACTATGGCGGGAGCGTCATTGCCTCGCTATGATGAGGTGGACAGACGACTGCTTGACGAAGCCGCAGGCAAGGTCAATCCTAAATTCATCGGCGCCTCATTGGCAGCAAGCGGCGACTATGGCATTNNCGACTCGCCAAACGACATTGCCCNGACAAAGACAGACCAATATNCCGTTGACNGNGNGGTATATAACNATTTCCCNTTTGTTGGCATGGCGGACGGTGACAAATATGCAGTCGACAGCGACGGCGACGGTATGCCGGACGCATACGAAGACGCCGCAGGACTGAACAAGAACGACGCCACTGACGGCGCAACAGCAACAGCAAGCGGATACACTAACCTTGAGATTTACCTCAATGGCGTGGCTGACGGCACCATAAACAAGGCGATGTATGAGACAAGCGATGTGCCGGTAACACCCGGAACGAGTGCCGCACCGAAGACGGTAACAATACAATACACTACCGATGATGCCGCCGCACAGGGGGTATTGCCACAGACTGAGACAATAAAATATGGCGAAAAGATCACTGTCAAAGCCAACACGTCGCTCTATAAAGACGGCTACACACTGACAGCATGGACAGGAAACAACTACACGCTGTATGCCGGACAAGACGTCTTGCTCACGGAAGACGTGACACTAAAGCCTGNANTCACNAAAAACACGGTAACAATAGCCGGNAGAANNGCCCCGNNGGNAGTAGTGTNTGACAACACNGACAATGCATTACAGACTAACGGCATACTCGTTACACGTGCACAAATAGGCGAGACCAGCATTGACATGGCTGTAACGGCCAATGACGGCACACTGAAAGTGCCGACGGCAGCCGGCTCCTACGCCACCATAATATATGCCGACGGTACGACACAGAAGACAACCGAGGCAACAACGGACATAAAAGACACCGAGATACAGAAAATAACCGTGGTGTTCCCGTTCAAGAAGACAACGGAAGGCGTATCGGGTAGCGGTGATGCCGTATTGACATGGGTATGGGACGGCAATGCGACCGAAAACGGTACAGTTACCCCACAAAGCGCAGAAGGAGCGTTCGCGACAGTTAAAGGCGTTATTAACGAAGACGCTTTTACAATAGGCAGCAGTACGAAACCCGGCTCAAAGTGCGTGGCCGTTACTCCAAAGACACAGGTAAAGTCATTCAGCATCAATGGCAACAACTACATGACATTCACCGTTACACCGGCGGAGGGAATCAAATTCAAGGCCACAAAACTTACTTTCAAGGCCGGACATTTCGGTACTGACGGTGGTGTGATAGCCGTATTGCAGAAGTCAGGAGCCACAGGAGCGGAAACATTAGTGAAGAATCCGGTGAACATAGCACGTGACTCATACACAGATGTAGCAATAGACCTAACCTCAACCAGTCTTTCCGGCGACCCTTATATAATAAAGATATTCGTATATAACCTTGGAACGACAAAGCAGGTGGGCATAAGGGACATAACAATCACAGGAACATGGGAAGGCTCCGCGGCTGCTGCCGAGACGTTTACCATAACCCCTGTGGCTGCTCCCGCAGACGGCGGAACGGTTGTTTGTACCCCGAAAGAGGACAGTTACGCTCCGGGAAAGAGCGTCACCATGACGGCAATGGCCTCAAAGGATTATAACTTTGCGGGCTGGGAGACAATAGACGGCAAGGTAATATCGTCTGCCGCAACCATAACCACAGTGATGGAGCGGGACACTGTAATCTTCGCAAGATTCAGGGCAATGAGCGATTACGACCGCACGGTATTCGCACAGGCCAAGCCATACGATGCGATAGTAGCCACAACAGACGAACTAAAAGTGGCACTCGCAAGAGCTGCGCAACGTAAGGGCATGACNCAACGATACCGCATACTNCTGAAAAACGGAGTGTATGANCTTGCCACAACANCCAAGACCGCCGTGCCGCAGAACNCATCNCTCATNGGCGAGAGCCGAGNAGGGGTACTGATACAGAACAATCCTGGCATGGTGTCAAGCTATCAGGAGGAGACTCCGGTGTTGTTCATAGACCAGAACCAGAACAATGTGTATATGCAGGACCTGACAATACGTCAGGCACGCGACTGGGAAACAAAGAAATCGGCCGGACAAGCCATAGCATTGCGACAGCGTGGCAAACAGGCGGCGTACAAGAATGTGGCTATACAGGGCGTGCAGGATACATACTACCTTAACAAGGCTGATGCCACCGCATACTTCGAGGATTGCGAGCTGGCCGGAGAAGTAGACTTTATATATGGTGACGGAACAATGTTCTTCAGCAACTGTACCCTCACGCCTCTGTCATCAGGAGCATATATCACCGCATCAAACGCACAACCGGGATACAAAGGCATAGTGTTCGACAACTGTACCGTTGCCGGCGAGGAGTCAGCAGCCGGATATTGCCTCGGAAGGCCATGGGGAGACTCACCGGCGGTAACATTCATAAACACGAAGATGAACATTCTGCCAAAAACAACGGGCTGGGGGAGCATGACCGGAGGACTGGTATGCCGTTTCCATGAATACGGCTCTACAGACGCCAACGGCAACGCCCTGGATCTGTCAGCACGCTCCTTGGCAGCCTGCAACGCCGCAACCACATCCGACTCTCCGGTCATCAGCGCCGCAGAAGCGGAGGAATACACCCTCGCCAAGGTGTTCCCGACATGGCAACCGCAACAACTCACAGCCCAGTTGACGGCACCGCAACCCGTACACAAAGGCACGCAACTGACATGGCAGGAGGTGGATGGAGCGTTTGCATACGCCATATACCGCAACGGAGAGTTAATGAGCGTTGTCGGGAACGGCACCGCCACTGTTGCCGATGATGACGCATATTATACCATACGTGTAGCAAACGCCATGGGCGGCCTCGGCCCTCAGTCGGACATTGCTACCGGTATGCAGTGCATAAGCGTGACAACAGTACCGCAGTCAACAGACAATTCTATATATTCCATAACAGGACAGAAAGTGACAGCGGAACGCAACACCCTTGCACCGGGCATTTACATTCAGAACAACAAAGCTTTTCTGGTGAAATAAGCGCACACATCTCATCGCTATAAGTTTATCACCTTGCCGGTATGGCAAGGTGATTTTTTCATTTTGTAAATATCCTACCACAATACGAGACAAGGGAAAGGGCATATTAATATATGAATAGAAGAACCTATACATGATTATTAATTCTCTCGAGGAATAGAAAGAATATCATGACAATTCACCTTCACCCGACAACCCACCCGACAAATTGGCCGACAACATACCCGACAAGTTCTATCCAAACAATTATTTTATAGTCAGGTTGGCCAAGATTATAGATAAAGAATATCGAACATACAAAGGTATGCAAACACAGGCGGACAGGCATACCGAAATAAGCGCACGGTAAAGGCAATGCTTTTACGATGTAATCAGATAGCGTTTACAGTGTAATCGCAATGCGATTATAATGTAAAAGCAATGCGATTACAACCACTACATATCCGGTTCACTATCTGAGGGGTAAAATTTAGCGAAAACATCGGACAGGAGCACTCCATCCAGCGTTTTTTCATTTAGGACACCTCAAGGGCTACAAGGTTACAGAACAGACTGTAGCACACACATTTACATAAACAAAACTTACCCGCACTGCATACGCTTATGTCCGTGCGGGTAAGATAACAATTACTAACCTAAATGAATCTACTAAAACTATACTATATCTTTTCTTATTATATCTCTACACTTTCGGGCAACCAAGGCGTTGACAACTGAGTGGCGGTGCGTCTTGCTCATTGCCGACGGGCGCCGTGCCGCAACGTCTTGTTTACAGTTGCAAAGGTAGTGACATTTACGGATTGGACAAAGTGTTTTTCCCTATCGCTACGGGGAAATCCCCTAAAACAAAAGGGAGTTCTCCCCAACAGCGATAACGGGCGATAAAAACAGCAAGACAATGATTTTGTAAAAATATCATAAAAAAAACGAGGAAATATTTGCACGGCAGATAAATTATTCGTACCTTTGCAGCGTTCAGTGGAATGAGGGGCTCAGTTCAGAGTCCCTCATTCGTTTTTTTCATTGATTAAATAATAAAATGATTGAGAAAAAGAAAGTTCAAGAGATTGTAGAGGAATGGCTCTCAGACAAGGAGTATTTCCTCGTTGACGTGGAAGTGACACCTGATGACCGCATACTGGTGGAGATAGACCATGCCGACGGAGTGTGGATAGAAGACTGTGTGACGCTGAGCCGCCACATAGAGGAGCACCTGAGCCGCGATGAAGAAGACTACGAACTGGAGGTGGGCAGTGCCGGTTTGGGGCAGCCCTTTAAGGTGGCACAGCAGTATGTCAACTGCATCGGCAAGGAGGTGGAAGTGCTCGGCGCCGACGGCAAGAAATACAAAGGCGTGCTGAAAGGCGTTGACGGGCGCGACTTTACCGTCACCGTTAAGGAGAAGCAGAAGGTAGAGGGCAAGAAAAGACCTGTAATGGCCGATGTGGACCATGCTTTCTCCATGGACAATATAAAATATTGCAAGTACATTATCAATTTCTAAAAAACATAATACACATAAACATACCAATGGCAACAAAGACAACAGAACAAGTACCCAACATGATTGAGACGTTCAAGGAGTTCAAGAACACCAAGAACATCGACCGTACTACTCTCGTCAGCGTACTGGAGGAGAGTTTCCGCAATGTGATAGCAAAGATATTCGGCAGCGACGCCAACTTCGACGTTATCGTCAACCCGGACAAGGGCGACTTCGAAATCTACCGCAACAGAGTGGTTGTGCCCGACGGAGAGGTGGCAGACGAGAACAAGGAGATCTCGCTGTCAGAGGCACAGAAGATAGAAAGCGACTATGAGGTTGGCGAGGATGTCAGCGAGAGGGTTGACTTCACGCAGTTCGGACGCCGTGCCATTCTCAACCTCAGGCAGACTTTGTCAAGCAAGATATTGGAACTGGAGCACGACACATTATACAACAAGTATAAAGACCGTGTGGGAGAGATCATAACCGGAGAGGTTTATCAGATATGGAAGAGAGAGGTGCTCGTGATAGACGACGAGGGTAACGAGATGATACTGCCAAGGGCAGAGCAGATACCCAACGACGTATATCGTAAGAACGAGGCCGTGAAAGCGGTGATAGAGCGTGTGACAAACGACAACAACAACCCGAAAATCATATTGTCACGCACATCAACCCTCTTCTTGNAGAGGCTGCNGGAGGCNGAGGTGCCGGAGATTGCAGACGNAATAGTAACCATAAAGNAGATAGCACGCANNCCGGGCGAGAGAGCAAAGATTGCCGTTGAGAGCTTTGACGACCGCATAGACCCCGTGGGAGCATGCGTAGGCGTGAAAGGAGCGCGTGTGCACGGAATAGTAAGGGAGCTGTGCAACGAGAATCTCGACGTGCTAAACTACACGCAGAACACCAAGCTGTTCATACAAAGAGCATTGGCTCCGGCACAGATCAATAGCATCGTACTCAACGAAGAGGAGCACAAAGCAGAGGTGTACCTGCGTCCGGAGGAGGTATCTCTCGCCATAGGACGCGGCGGACAGAACATCAAACTGGCCAGCATGCTGACAGAGTATACCATAGACGTATTCCGTGAGCTGGAAGACGAGAACAACACAGAGGAGGATATATACCTCGATCAGTTCAACGACGAGATAGACCAGTGGGTAATAGACGCCGTCAAGGCTATTGGACTGGATACGGCAAAGCAGGTTATCAATGCGCCACGAGAGATGCTTATAACCAAGGCCGACCTTGAGGAAGAGACGGTAGACCACCTGCTTGAGGTGCTTAAAGCTGAGTTTGAACAGCAATAAAGGCACAAGACATCCCAAAACATTTGACTAAGACTACAAGATGAGTATAAGATTAAACAAAGCAATATCAGAACTCAACATCGGCCTGCAGACCGCTGTGGACTTTCTGGAGAAACGACCGGAGCTGGGCGAGGTAAAGAACGAGCTGTCATTCAAGCTGAAAGACGAGCAGTATCAGGCACTCGTGTCCGCGTTCAAGGGCGACAAGGAGGTACGCACGCAGGCAGAAAAGCTGTTGAGGAAACCTGATAAGAAGAAACAGGAGAAGCCGGCGGCAAAGAAACCGGTACAGGCTGTAACACAAGGCGACACGGACATAGCCCACAAAGAGGTGAAACCGCTTGGGAAAATAGACCTCAGCGCAAAAGAAAAGCCAACAGTAAAGAATACCGCCAAAGAGCAAAAGCCGGCGCCCGCAGCTCCCGAAAAACAGGAACCAAAGCAGGAAGCACCAGCCAAACCGGTAGAAAAAGAGGTGAAGAAACCGGCACAGGAACCTGCCCAACCCGCCGTGGCAGTACAGCCTGTAGCCAAAGACACCGCAAAACCGGAGCAGGAAACAGCACCTGCCGCCGCTGAAGAGGCGAAGAGCAACATCTTCACACTCAAAAGCGAGCGTAAATCGGTGGTAAGACCCAATGTCATAGGCACGATAGACCTCTCGGCTATCAACCAAAACACACGCCCTAAGAAGAAGACCAAGGAGGAGCGTAAGCGTGAGCGCGAGGACAAGGTGCAGCAAAACACCGAGAAGAAGAGACGCACCAGAATAGGAAAAGAGCGTGTAGATATAAACGATGCTGCTAACCAGCCGAGCAAAAACTCCAAAAACGGAAAGAACGCAAAGCACGGCGGAGGCAACCAAGCCAACGGAAACCAAAGCAAGAAGAACAAGCAGCGTGGCAAACAGCAGCCAGAGGTGAACGATGAAGACGTGGCACGTCAGGTAAAAGAGACGTTGGCACGCCTGACCAGCAAAGGCAACCAGAACAAGAAGGGAGCCAAATACCGTAAAGAAAAACGTGACGCGGCGGCAGAACAGCGTGATGCCGCCATGGCTGCGGAGGCTGCGGAGAACAAGATTCTGAAGCTGACGGAGTTTGTTACAGTCAGCGAACTGGCCACAATGATGGACGTACCGGTGACAAAACTCATAGGAACGCTGATGACTGTGGGCATAATGGTGTCCATAAACCAGCGTCTCGACGCGGAGACCATAAACCTTGTGGCAGACGAGTTTGGCTTCAAGACGGAATATGTCAGCGCAGAAGTGAGCGAGGCGATACAGGAAGCCGAAGACGATGAGAACGACCTTGTTCCGCGTCCGCCTATCGTTACGGTAATGGGTCACGTGGATCACGGTAAGACCTCACTCCTTGACTATGTGCGCAACACCAATGTCATAGCCGGAGAGGCCGGCGGCATAACGCAGCACATAGGCGCTTACAACGTGAAGATGGAAGACGGGCGTACAATCACGTTCCTTGACACTCCGGGACACGAGGCGTTCACGGCCATGCGTGCCCGTGGTACACAGGTAACGGACATTGCCATCATTATTATCGCGGCCGATGACTCTGTCATGCCTACCACAAAAGAGGCCATAGCACACGCACAGGCAGCTAATGTACCGATGGTATTCGCCATAAACAAGATTGACAAACCGGGCGCAAATCCGGACAAAATCAGGCAGGACCTGTCGGCAATGAACCTCCTTGTGGAAGAATGGGGCGGCAAATACCAGTGTCAGGAGATCTCGGCCAAGAAAGGTATAGGCGTTGAAGACCTCATGGAGAAAGTGCTGCTTGAGGCGGAAATGCTTGACCTGAAAGCCAATCCTAACCGTAATGCCACCGGTTCGGTAATAGAATCATCACTCGATAAGGGTCGTGGTTACGTATCAACGATACTCGTAAGCAACGGAACCCTGAAACAGGGCGACATAGTAATAGCGGGAACGGCATGGGGACGCGTAAAGGCGATGTTCAACGAGCGTAACCAACGCATAGAGAAAGCCGGACCGGCAGAGCCTGTTATCATTCTCGGTCTAAACGGCGCGCCACAGGCAGGCGACTCCTTCCACATCATGGAAACGGAGCAAGAGGCCAAGGAAATAGCCAACAAGCGACTGCAACTGCAACGCGAGCAGAGCCTGCGCACAACCAAGACGCTGTCTTTGGAGGAAATAGCACACCGCGTGGCGTTGGGCGAGTTCCACGAGCTGAACCTCGTAGTCAAGGCCGATACGCAGGGTTCTGTAGAGGCTTTGAGCGACTCTTTCATAAAGATGTCTACCGAAAAGGTACAGGTAAACGTTATTATGAAGGGCGTAGGACAAATCTCAGAGAACGATGTCATGCTGGCATCAACGGCACAGAACGGCATGATTGTCGGCTTCCAGGTGCGTCCGTCTGTTGCTGCCAAGCGTCTGGCAGAGCAAGAGGGTGTGGAAATCAACACATACTCCGTCATTTACGACGCCATGGACGACATCAAGGCAGCCATGGAGGGCATGCTTGACAAGATCAAGAAAGAGGTATCTACCGGACAGGTGGAGGTCAAAGAGGTATTCAAAATATCCAAGGTCGGCACCGTGGCGGGCGCCATGGTCACCGACGGCAAGGTGCACCGCAACGACAAGGCACGTCTTGTACGCGACGGCATAGTGATACACACCGGAGCCATCAACGCCCTGAAGCGTTACAAAGACGATGTCAAGGAGGTTGCAACGGGACTGGAATGCGGTATATCTCTCGTGAACTTCAACGACATACAGGCCGGAGATATTATCGAGACATTCACCGAGATAGAGGTGGAGCAGACACTTTAGAACGCATAAATCGTTTGATAGTCTCACTGACGCAAACAATTCTATAAGACAAACATTAGCTTCAAGCGTCACATGTTGCGTATTATATGCAGCAAGTGACGCTTGAAGTTTTTTGCACATCATAACAACAGTGAGCCAATCGGTATATTTTCGCTCACGTAACAAATTGTTTTCATAATGTAACATTTATATATTTTTATCCGTTATCATTTGCAGCTGTATAAAAAAAGCAATATCTTTGCCACAATACCGAAACTAATTTTCAACATCAACTTAAAAGGACAAGGCTATTATCTTTACACCACATAATACAAGTTGCTATAATATGAATATCTCAATATCTACATATCGCAGCAGACAGCTTTCACTTTTCACGCTTCTTTTGACTATAATTAGCGTGTCCGCCCACAATAATGTTTACAAAGAAAGACTTGACAGTATAGTCATCTACGGAACTCTGCCACGAAAATACATATATTCTTACAATGCGGATAACAAATTGTCTTACAGAACAGAGTATGCTTTCCAATGCGATTCCAGCAAATGGGAGGAGGAAATAGTAACACGGTTTGAGCACAGCAACAACGCCATTGGAACCATAGAGTGCTTTATTGAAAATGAAGCGGGAGAGGATATGTGCGTATTAAAAAAACAATACGACAAGCACAACAATCTTATTGAGAAATCAACGTTTGGTATTCATCCCGGAACAATAAAATGGAAGAGGTTCTTAAACAATTTCTTTTACTACAACACCAAGAACGAACTCATCACATATATAAAATGTGACACACGCAACAATACATCAAAGTTAGTGGAAAGAATAGACTATACTTACAGTAAAGGAAAACGGACAAAATGCCGACATTCTATGCCGATACAGGAAACGGAACTCCATGAATTACAAAGGTCAGCCATAATAAAGCCCGATTTATGGAAGAAGAGCGACTGCGGCAGATATGACAAGAACGGTAATATAATATGGCATCAGATTAACAACNATGCCAATACTCTCACANNTACATATAATACATACGGACTGCCACAACAAATATCNCGTCATGGGCAGATCACCACAATCCCGGCACTATTCAAATATAACGAAGAGAAAGATGTGTATTTCATCAATCGCTCAGACATTTCAGACACAGGATTTATCCATAATGATGAAATCTATACCATATCTTACAACAATGAAGTCCCAAACACAGATATAGAATGCCTGTCAAAGTGGTATGATTACATTCCATATACCATTACATCGTTATTTTATACAAACAAGATAGATTTATATGAATACATACACCATAAGATTATGTCTATAAGATTATGTCCGGTATTAACCGATACCAAGTTTGAAGCAAAATTCTTTTACTCACCAATAAAATAAAATATAAACTTAAAGCAACTACATCAATACTTTCGCTCATATTACAATTTGTTTCTTTGATGTAACATTTTTTATGATTTCTCTTCTAATTATTTGCATAACAGATATATATTTAATATCTTTNCGGCAGGAGCCTGAATCTTTCTAACCTGATTTTAANTAAACAAACCTGGGCATTAAATCNAAACAAGNACCATTTTCANAACATACAGACCATAAACTACAAAATGAACTTCAAGCCTACTTCTCTATGCTTATGATGATAAACGAACAGATAAGATTCCATTTACAAATCAATATGTATCCGAGTATAAGACTCAAAACCATGAAACAGCTCTCCAAANAGCAGGAAAGGNTGATGAAAAAGATAGAAAAGAAGATATCAACTTANNTCAAACATCTATAAGTNTCATGTAAACAACAGANGNATCTNATTGCACTTGCAGCGACNTTATCACCTACCGAGATANCATTAAAATTCAAATAGCAATCAAATGAAGATGTACAGAGCATTATTACTCATCGCCGTATGCCTCCTATCACTACATACCGAGGCTGAGTTTACCTGTCAAGTCTGCAACAAAAAGGCCGAGACATTCATTGAGGATAAATTCCATTATACCATCATTAATACCAACGAGGTGTCAATAAGCCTATATCGTGACACTGTTAATATCGCGTTACCCGTTGACAGCATGATACAGATACNGGCCACTGTCNAACNCCATGGNACACAATACAAAGTGACAAGGATAGCAAAAAATGCGTTTTGCAGATGCTATGGGCTCAAACATATCAACATTCCCGAAGGCATAGAGGTCATTCTTAATCACGCCTTCTCCGGCTGTACGCAATTGGAGTCCATACATATCCCATCCACGGTAGAGGCCTTAGATGACGCTATATGCAGCAATTGTCCGCTGTTAAGCAGTATAACGGTTGATGAAAGAAACGAGAATTACGACTCACGCAACGGATGTAACGCCATAATAGAGACCTCAACTAACAGACTTATAGCAGGTTGCCTGACAACGACAATACCCAACAGCGTAATAACCATAGGCTCGTCAGCCTTTTATGGCTGCAGCTCGCTGAAAGATATTACAGTGCCCGAGGGGGTACAGAACATAGAGAACTCGGCCTTCGGAGAATGTTACAACCTTGAAAGCATTCTTCTTCCGAACTCTCTGCTACGGCTTGGCGACCTCGACAGGTGCCGAAGCCTGAAAAAGATTGCTATCCCTCAGAATGTCCGCGATATACAATATGGAGCTTTCAGATATTGCGCCNCATTAAAAGAGATTACCGTTGACAGCAGAAACAAAACCTATGNCTNTCGCANCGGATGCAACGCCATAGTGGAGACACAGAGCAACAAACTGATAGCAGCCTGCACAAACANGCACATNGTAAAGAGCATAACATCAATAGGGCCGATGGCTTTTGGNGGTACCATGTTAACAGCNATAGACATTCCCGCCACAATCACACTCATAGAAGAGAACCCCTTTGCTGACAACGTACTGCTACACTCAATAACCGTAAACGAGAAAAACCCAAAATACAACTCTGCCAACGGTGGCAACATACTGATGGAGACCGCCACAAACAAGGTTATAGCAGGATGTATCAACAGCGTCATTCCACAGTCGGCAAAGACTATCGGAGAATTTGCATTCTTCAATCAACCCATGCCGGCAACCTTGACCCTGCCCGAAGGGGTGGACAGTATCGAGACGCATGCCCTTAGCGGTTGTCCGGGAATGGAACGCGTAATAACACCGCATTCCACAAAACATATCGCAAGCTTTGCATTCAGCAACAACAAGAGCTTATGGGAGGTGATATTAAACGGCAATATAGAAACCATCAACAGCTATACATTCGAGAACTGCCCCAACCTGTATTATATCAACATACCACCAACCGTTTCAACAATAAAGTGGAGCGCATTTGAAGGCTGCAGAAACCTCAGCTGCATCANNAGNNCNTNCTACCTTAAAGAATATTGCCAAATACGCTTTCAAGGGGTGTCCTGTAGAACATACCCTAAAGGAGAGAGACCTGTTGAGAAAATAACGTCGCCGCAGGAAAGACATGTCACGACACATGCCAAACCAAAGCGTGATATAAACGCAATGCAATCGTACAGTAAACGCAATGCGATTACACTATAAAAGCAATGCTTTTGCGATGTAATCACATTGCGTTTACCGCGCTATTTGTAACTATATAATAAACAACAACTTACAAATAGCCGATATTAACATCCGTCCGATATAAGAAAACGATGATAAATACAACCACTATATATGTATTTTATCAGTAAAGGCACCCCTGCAGGGTGCGCAATACAAGAGACATAAAAATACAATAGCACTGTTCGTGTTTTGGTCTTATATCAAATTCNCGTATATATTACACTTTGTTATATTCGCATGTCANGCTCATANCNACNCATTGCAGCCCNCTGCGCAACCACTNCAANAAACGTTCCGCACTCTCATCGTAGGCATAAGAGCGTGTCAGCGGCTTGCCTTCCGCATCGACTATGACATAGAACGGCTGTGCGGCATATCCGAACTTGTACGTCTCTAACAGCGCCCACTTATCGCCAACGGTACGCAATACACGCCCGCCGGCCTGTAAAGTGGCAGGCAACGGGGTGCGCTCATCCACATACAACTGCGCCACGACAAAGTCTCTTGACAGCATTTCCCGCACACGTGCATCTGTAAATACCGCTGCCTCCATCTGACGGCAGTTCACACAACCATAGCCTGTGAAGTCAATGAACAACGGTTTGCCCTGCCTCCGTGCCTCCGCCAGCGCCTCGTCATAATCGTCATACACCTGTCCGCCGTCGCTCTCGGCGGGCGGCAGGAACGCGGATACAAGCGTACAAGGCGCCCCATACAGTCCGGGGATAAGATAAAACACAAAGGCATAGCACACCATTGCCATCTTCTGCTTGCGCAACGGATTGACAGTCTTGTGCCGCCAGTCCACACTATGCCACACACCGCAGGCAAATGCCAATGCTATCCATAAAGCTATAAACAACCATCTCGGCAGGATATGCCACCCATAGGCCATATCAGCCACGCTAAGGAACTTCAGAGCAAAAGCCAGTTCCATAAATCCCAATGTCACTTTCACGCCCGTCATCCAGTTACCTGAGCGCGGCATACGCTGCAATAGCCTTGGAAACAAGGCAAAGAGCGTAAACGGCAACGCCAATGCCAACGCGAAACCTGTCATGCCCACCATAGGTGTCAGCAGGCTTCCGGCACCCGCCCCGTTAGAGGTCACGGCGGCAATCTCTACCAACAGCAGCCCCATAACAGGTGCCGTACACGAGAAACTGACCACAACCATTGTCAACGCCATAAGAAATATGCTCACGATGCCACCGGTGGCATTGCTTTTACTATCCAGGGTGTCGGCCCAAGAGGAGGGCAAACGCAACTCGAACAGTCCCAGCAACGACAGTCCGAACAACACGAGCACAATGAAACACACCACATTAAACACCGCATCGGTTGACAGTCGGTTGAGGGCATTGGCTCCAAACAGCATGGTAAGCAGCAGGCCTGCCACCAAAAATATAGCCACTATACACACCCCGAAGAGCACAGCGCCCCTCACACCCATACCACGTTTCATGAAGAAAGACACCGTAAGCGGAATCATAGGCCAAACGCATGGGGTGAGCAGAGCCAGCAATCCGCCCGCAAAAGCCAGCAGGAAGAGCGACAACAGGCCTCCACTGAAAATGGAATCACTACCCTGTCGGGCCGCGTCACTGCTTTTCTTCATCTGCCGCAACTCCTTTATTACTGGGCGCCATGTAGGTTTCTCAAGAAAATCAGCACCCGCCACGGCGTCAGCCGTTACCGTTTCCACTTTGTCAACACTATCGTTCACAACAGCGGCACTGCCCCGTTCCTCTGCCTTCACCTCGCCATTGCTGTCCTTACGCTGTGACTCCATGACTTTGTCGGCCGTCTTTCCAGCCATACCGTTATAACTGAACTCCACCGTCTGCGGTGCCATGCACATCATATCGGTGCACAATACATACTGCAGATAACCCTTTAGGCGGCACACATCACCGCTAACGGCAAAGCGTTGCCTGTAAATAACCGTGCCGCCATCGGCATCTGCCGCCGCGCCATCACCGCCAACGGCAAGTGCTCCGGACGGGGTCAGGCCTTCCTGCTGCTCTAACTGTAGCGTATGGCTGCTGACATGCCAGCCCTGTTGCAACGTGCCTGTTATAGTAAGCAACAGCTCTCTCTCGCCCTGTTTCGTCACATTCCACGAGAAATCAGCCTGCCCATAGGCCGTGGCACACAACAACATTACAATAAAAGTGATATATCTGAGTCTCATAACAATGCCTTTTTGATTGCAAATATACTCATTTCCGNTGAATAAAAACACATGCCCCGACAACGATGACTTNCCTTTTCTGTTAAAAAAAACAAAATANTATANNTATAATAAGGTGTNATANNANGTTTTTGTACTTNTGCANCCAAATTGAAACAAACATACTCACACTATATGCAAGAGAACTTAGTTATCGTAGAGAGTCCGGCCAAGGCAAAGACCATAGAGAAATTCCTTGGCAAAGACTTCAAGGTAATGTCAAGTTACGGACATATCCGCGACCTGAAGAAGAAAGAAATAAGCATTGATATGGATACGCTCGAACCGGAATATGAGATACCGGAGGAGAAGCGCAAACTCGTTTCGGAACTGAAAAGCAACGCCAAGAAAGCCAAAAAGATATGGCTTGCTTCCGATGAAGACCGCGAGGGTGAGGCCATATCATGGCACCTGTGCGAGGTATTGGGACTTGATGAGCGTAACACCAACCGCATAGTATTCCACGAGATAACCAAGAACGCTATACTGCAGGCAATAGAAAACCCGCGTCATCTGGACATGAATCTGGCCAATGCGCAACAGGCCCGACGTGTATTGGATCGTCTTGTGGGCTTTAACCTGTCGCCCGTGCTGTGGCGCAAGGTAAAACCCGCACTGTCGGCAGGCCGTGTCCAGTCCGTGGCCGTAAGGCTTATAGTGGAGCGCGAGCGTGACATTCAGGCATTTAAGGCCGAACCTTATTTCAGGGTCACAGCCCTGTTCGACATCGACGGCTCGGAGATAAAGGCCGAACTGGACCGTCGTTTCACCACCCGCGAAGAGGCTTTGGCCTTTCTCGGCAAGTGCAAAGACGCACAATTCACCATAGGCAGCATACAGAAAAAACCGCTTAAGCGCGTCCCAGCACCTCCGTTTACCACATCAACCATGCAGCAGGAGGCGGCACGCAAGTTAGGATTTACGGTATCGCAGACCATGATGGTGGCGCAACGCCTGTATGAGAGCGGTTACATAACATACATGCGTACCGACTCTGTCAACCTTTCCAGCCTCTGCATAGGCACCGCCAAGGAGGCTATAACATCTCTATACGGCGAGAAATACAGCAAATCACGCAACTATACCACTAACTCCAAGGGGGCACAGGAGGCTCACGAGGCCATACGTCCTACATATATGGACAGGCAGGAGATAGAAGGCTCACAGCAGGAGCGCCGTCTCTACGACCTAATATGGAAACGGACGGCCGCCACACAGATGGCCGATGCGGAGTTAGAGAAGACGGTTGTAGAGATAAGCGTATCGGGATGTGAGGAGCAGTTTGTGGCAACAGGCGAGGTAGTGATATTCGACGGCTTCCTGAAAGTGTATCGTGAGAGCGACGGAGACAATGACAACGACAGCGAGAAAAAAGAGGATAGCGGCATAATGCCGGCCACAATGCAGGAAGGCAAAGCCCTGACACGCAAGAAGATTACCGCTATGGAGCGCTATTCGCAAGGCCCGCTGCGCTACACCGAGGCATCACTGGTGCACAAAATGGAGGAACTGGGCATAGGACGCCCGTCTACATACGCCCCGACAATATCCACAATACAGCAGCGTGAATACGTCACCAAGGGCGACAAGAAAGGCGAGAAGAGGACATACACCATTGACACCCTGACCGACAAGGGGCTGTCGTCAAAGATAAAGGAAGAGATGGCCGGCAGCGAAAAGGGCAAACTGTTGCCGACAGACATTGGCATCGTGGTGAACGACTTCCTTATGGAGTTCTTCCCCGCAATCATGGACTATAACTTTACAGCCAACGTCGAGAAGAAATTTGACGCCATTGCCGAAGGCAACGAAGACTGGCAAGGGATGCTTCGCGGCTTCTACAAAGACTTTGAGCCGACCGTTGAGAAGACAATCAAGGCACGCAGCGAGCACAAAGCCGGCGAGCGCATATTGGGCGAGGAACCCGGTACCGGCAAACCGGTATCGGTAAAGATAGGCCGTTACGGCCCGGTGGCGCAGATAGGAGCCGCCAACGACAGCGAGAAGCCACGCTTTGCGCAGTTGCCTAAAGAATATTCAATAGAGACAATAAGCCTTGAGGAGGCTCTGCAACTGTTCCGTCTGCCACGCACGGTAGGCAAGTTTGAGGACACGGACGTCGTGATTGGAACGGGACGCTTCGGCCCTTATGTGCTGCACAGCAAGAAATATGTATCCATACCTAAAGACAAAGATCCGCTGACAATATCCATTGAGGAGGCGGTGGCGCTGATAGAGGAGAACAGAAAAGCCGAACAGAAGCGCCACATAAAGACCTTTGAGGAAGACGCCAAGCTGGAAGTGATGAACGGACGCTACGGCCCTTACATAGCATACGACGGCAAGAACTACCGTTTGCCAAAGGCCATGCACGACAAAGCGGCGGAACTGACATATCAAGAATGCATGAACATAGTAAGACAGTGACAAGAATAATCCTTATAGGCTACATGGGAGCCGGCAAAACCACCGTGGGAAAGGCACTGGCAAAGGAGCTGGGAGTGACCTTTTATGATCTGGACTGGTACATAGAGACACGCATGCACTGCAAGGTCAAGGACATATTTGACCGCCAAGGCGAGGAGGGTTTCCGCAGGATAGAACGCAACATGCTACACGAGGTGGCGGAATTTGAGAACGTTGTGATAAGTTGCGGCGGCGGAACGCCCTGTTTCTTCGACAACATGGACTATATGAACAGTCGGGGCACAGTGGTATATCTCAAGTGTACGCCTGAGATACTCTTCAAACACCTGAAGATGGGCAAAGGCGTACGGCCGCTATTGCTCGGCAAAAACGATGAGGAGCTGATGGCATTCATAAAGGAACAGCTGCAGAAAAGAGAGCAATATTACCTGAAAGCTAACAATATAGTGGACGTCTCGCTAATGGAGACACCCGACAAAATATCCGTAACAGTAGAGAAAGTAAAGGAATTGTGCTAAAAACCGTGGTCTATACAGACAGCAAGAGACCCCAAAAACCGATAAATGAAGAAGTGGACAACAGAAGACTCCAAGGAGTTATACAACATGACAGGATGGGGAACATCCTATTTCAGTATCAACGACAAGGGCAACGCCTGTGTATCTCCGCTCAAAGACGGCTCACAAGCCGACCTGAGAGAGATAATAGACGAACTGCAATTGCGTGACATCTCCACCCCCGTACTGCTCCGTTTTCCCGACATCCTCGACAACCGCATAGAGAAAACCGCCTCATGTTTCAAGAAGGCGACAGACGAATACGGCTACAAAGGCGAGAGCTTCATCATCTATCCAATCAAAGTAAACCAGATGCAGCCCGTGGTAGAGGAGATAATATCACACGGCCGCAAGTTCAATCTCGGTCTTGAGGCAGGCTCAAAACCTGAGCTGCACGCCGTGATAGCGGTGCAGTGTCAGAGCGACTCGCTCATAATATGCAACGGATACAAAGACCAGGCATACATAGAATTGGCTCTGCTGGCGCAGAAAATGGGCAAACGCATATTCATAGTGGTGGAGAAACTGAACGAGATAGACACCATAGTGAAAGCCGCAAAGAAACTGAACGTTATACCAAACCTCGGCATACGCATCAAACTCGCATCGACAGGATCAGGGAAATGGGCCGAAAGCGGCGGCGATGCCTCCAAGTTCGGCCTGACAGCATCAGAGCTTCTCACCGCCCTTAACAAGCTGGACAGCCTCGGAATGCACGACTGTATAAAGCTGATACACTTCCACATCGGCAGTCAGATAACCCAGATACGACATATACAGACAGCCCTGCGCGAGGCAGTGCAGTTCTATACCAACCTGCACAAACTGGGATACAACGTGGAGTATATCGACTGCGGCGGAGGACTGGGCGTAGACTACGACGGAACACGCTCCAGTAGCTCGGAATCAAGCGTGAACTACAGCATACAGGAGTACGTAAACGACTGTGTTTACACCTTTGTGGAAGCCGCAAACAAGAACGGTATCCCCCACCCCAACCTCATAACGGAGTCCGGGCGCTCACTGTCTGCACACCACAGCGTACTCGTAATAGACGTATTGGAGACGGCATCACAGCCGGAAATGCCTGAGGAGTTTGAACCAAAGGAAAGCGACCACCAACTGGTGAAAGACCTCTACGACATCTGGTGCAATATAACCAACCGCTCAATACTGGAGTATTGGCACGATGCGGAGCAGATACGCGAAGAGGCTTTGAGCCTGTTCTCAATGGGAATGGTAGACCTCAAGACACGCGCGCAGATAGAATCAATGTACTGGAGCGTATGCCGCGAGGTGCTGACGCTGACAAAATCCATGAAGCACATACCCGAAGAACTGCGTGGAATGGAAAAACTACTGGCCGACAAGTACTTCTGTAACTTCTCACTCTTCCAGTCATTACCCGACGCATGGGCCATAGACCAGGTATTTCCCATTGTGCCTATACAGCGACTTAACGAGCGTCCCACCCGATTGGCAACGCTACAGGACGTCACATGCGACAGTGACNGAAAGGTNTNACAGNTCGNAACGGCNAACNANCTGTCGCCGACGNTACCCGTTCATGCCCTANAGAAAAACGAACCGTACTACATAGGCNTATTCCTCGTGGGAGCATACCAAGAGATACTTGGTGACATGCACAACCTGTTCGGTGATACCAACGCCGTACACATATCCATGAAGGACGGCAAATACCACATAGACCAGATATTTGACGGTGAGACAGTGGAGGAAGTGCTGGCCTATGTGCAGTACAACCCAAAGAGACTCGTGCGCCAACTGGAGATATGGGTAACCAAAAGCGTAAAGGAAGGCAAGATAAGTCTGGAGGAAGGAAAGGAGTTTCTCTCCAACTATCGCTCCGGTTTGTACGGCTATACCTATCTGGAGTAAGGCAAAGCAAAGACAATCAAATTTAGGTAATCCAGTAACATATCCGCATATAACCGATAAATGCTTTCAATTCCGTCACCATACCAATCCATATAAGCAAGACAACGATAACACTTTGCAAGAAATCTTAAAGTACACTNGTTATAAACACAAAAAGACTACGGGAATTATATACTCTTANAGNTGTATATAATTCCCATATCTCCAATATAAAGTGCTATAAAAGAACATAACAACTACTTTTTATTATTTTAAGAAATACATTCCTTTCGCACCATCTTCTATATATATTCCATTCTTCAAAGCATTATCTCGTAACACCTTATGCCCCCAAATATCATATAGACCATTCGACTTTTTGCCATAAGAATTAACGTTAANAATCGCAGTNGGCAAAANATCAAACTNTTTCNCANNTATATTTATCACACCTATTNNTNANAACTNCACTGTNAAAGANTTCCTTTNTAACCATNACGGGNTTNGACAATTCATNCNACNCNNCATANNAGTCTATATNCNNGTNACGTTTCTTTGCAGACAAATAAAGTCGGTAATAGCCGTCAGGCAATATCCTGTCAACTGCACCGGATACCCGAACCGCCTCCGTAAGATAATCCTTATAACCCAACTCCGGCAATACAAGCGGTTCACCAATAGCAAACAACGGAAAACCATTCTCGTCCGCCATCATTAACTGTATTGTTCCAACAAATGATTCTGGCTGCAAATTTATAACTTCATACACATTTGCCGTTATAGTACACTTGTCTTCCACACCAACAATCTCCATTTCTGAGCATCCAATTTCGGCCCACTCTTCTCCAACAGCCCCAATATCTTCTGACGAGGTAACCTCTATCGATGGGTAAGAGTTTGAATATATCAGCCTCCACCCATCAGAGTCAGCGACTTTATACGCCAAACAAGCCTTATATTTACCTACAGACACCTCTTCCGGCAGCATGCACGTATAACTAAAATTGCCCGTACCCTGCAAATATTGCAATGAATATCTGTTNCCCAAACCAAGCGAAACGGTATCACCATTCTCGCCAATCAGACACGCAGATATTAAACCCACAAACTTGTTATAAGAGCAGTTGTATAAGGAAGACACATTAAGCGACAGTGTCCCACCAAGTCTCACTTTCGACATTGAACTGTTAAGTTTTGACGAAACAAGCATATACCGCCCCATATCCAGTCCGTCTTCAGGCTTTATGCCTATCGTCATCTGCTGACTCTCATTAAATCCTGCCATCACAGCATAATCATTTCCTTCCTGCGGATGCAGGTTAACAATCTGATAATAACCGTTACATGACCCGTTCCATCCCCAGTTTACATGATAATCGGGGTACGGACTGCCGCCAATACGGTAGCCATCCAACACAAAAGAGTGTCCCCCGTCAAGCATACTGGTACCGGAATAGTTAACCGGTCGTCCTGCATTCAACTCATTAACAAGTAGCGAATGCCAATCATCAGTAGAACAATAGTTTCTTATCATCAGTGCTGCATCACGGTCATAACCATAGTATTCTATGTAGCCATTCAGCAAATCAGACTGATAAGCCCCACTTCCACCTTGAGAAGATAAACCAAAATCCATCTTCACAGCCGCTCCACAACTATACATTAACCCTGCTACGGCATTCTGTTCCACGTTTGAATAAACAGAATTATAGTTAGAAAGCATTCTGTTCCACTCAAATATGTCATCAGAGAAGTCATGCCGTACACTCAGATTATTGGTTCTTGTAGTATACGACACATATCCGTTAGCACGCTCAGGATAAGAATAATACTTCATAACCTGTGCCATAGCGGTAGCCACACAGCCCACTAATGTCTTTTGGCCATGCACAGAGGGACATCTGTCATTATAAGGATAGGACTGCCCCCACCTATTATCTCCGAGAAGAGGTTGTACCCCCTCCGGCCTATAATCAATGACTTTTGAAATGGCAGAGGCATTATTAACTGTACTTACGCTCTGATATTGCCTTGTATATGCTACCAACCAATGCCTCAAAGCCGGCGGTATATTGTCTGCATCAAACGAGTTTGTGTCGGAATAGCCTAACACAGATGGCATTCTTTTGTCTCCTGAAACAATAACAAAAGCCTCTCCACCACGTATGTTTGAGCTGTAAACATAAAAAGCCTCTTTATCTACCGTGTTCCCATTTTTTCCCAATAGGCTTGACGACGTACCTTTAAGGGTCAGTTGATGCGGCAAATTCAATTCACTTTTACAGTTAGAAACGATGTTCTCTACCTCCACCGCTGAACGTTGCTGGGCATAAACAGACACCATACACAACAACAGCGATAATAACATATAATTTTTGAAAGCCATAATAATTCATTTATTTTCAGAGAGGAGACGTTTGGCTATCCTCTCTGAAAATATATTTACATATTATTTTATATAGATTGGCTCTTGGGATCTAACAACAGTTCCCAATTTGCGCAAATCAGCCACACAAGGGTACGCTTCTTTTAGTTCTCTCCCTTTAGCTGCCAAAACATCAGACTTCATCATCCCACTTGCAGAATTGTTTGAAGACAAATCTTTATATTGGCGACTAAGTAACGTAGAAAATTTTCCCGTATCCCTGTTTTTGCCCCAAGTCGCACAAAAGAATGTATCACTCCTTCTATCAAAAGATATAGGTTGAGGACCATTCTTATAATGGAAATTCGGACCTTGCTCTTTTATATTCTCCTTTATAAGATAAGCGACAATAGCAGAGTTCAAGTTAAACATAAAGTTAACTTCATTCGCCCCACTGCCTTCTACAGCATAATAATAATAATCGTCACACCTTTGTCCATAAGAGCCTATACGCGCAGCATTAATATTCCAAGAGCTTGACGTATAAGAAAGTGTAAGATTCATCGTAGACTCATAAGTCATTTCAGGCAAGACAACACGTACCATTGTCATAGGACCATATTTATGTGATCCATCCGCATTTGTCTCTGTACCATAAGCTGCAACACAATATACTATTTCCGTTCCCGAGATATAAAAATCTGTTGAGAAAGTATAGTCCGTTTTTTTATCGTATTCTTCTTGCATCATAAGCAGGTTGTATATATCACGTTCCGTTTTACCTGCCAGTTCTGTTGTGCTTCGCCATAGTTCACGATAGCCTATACAATTGCGATCAAACGTCATATCCGCCGCAAAGCCATCCCATGTAACAATCGTTTCTCCAAGTGACACCCTACAATTCGCTGCCAACACACCTTTTTGGCTGACTTTACNCGTGGCCGATGCAGAACCGTCCGCCAATGTAAAAACAAGATTTGCCTCCCTTTCCATATCGGAAAAATTTTCTTGCGTAGCAGTTATAAGAACAGCAGAAGTCCCAACGCCAGATTTGTTAAGACTCAACCACTCAGGTACGCCACTGACAGTCCACATGGAGTTAGAAGAAACACTGATGGTTACCGTTGTGGTACTGTTTACCGTTCCCAACAACTCGGCTGTAGGAGACACAATAATCTGTGTAGAAGAGGAATTNTTTGTTTGATTTGAAGAGNCCACCACACTTATAGTATCATCGTCACCGCCGCATGAAATAAGCATACTACCCANACACACCCAAGAAAGTAAGGCAAGAAAACCCCGTAAATGTTTTTTGTTCATTTGATACAAATAATAGAATAAAATAAGGAGCGCAACCTCATCCATTTACTTATTCTTATCAGGGGTACCTCCAAGCACCTTTTGCACAAACAAGTAGGACAACAGGTCACGCCCCTAAACGGGACGTGAGCCAATCACTAACTTGTTCTCGTGCATCTTCAAATTGGAGGTTTTCTGATAAGAGAACAAGAGCGAAAGCTCAAGTATATATGTCGAACAAGCGTCCGCTTCCTTAAAAATTAATAATATTTTGCCCTTTTGTCCAATTATTGACAGAGTTAGGCACAATACTCTTCAGGAAGTAAAGACAGAGAGTTATATTTCTCTCCATTCACCGTTCATTTGTGTTTTATCTGTTTCGTATACCCTATGCAAATATGGGCTATATACTATCCTTTCTTTCGCGGTACCATTATTAATAAAATAAAGACTTCAAGACTATAACATCTTAAGACATGAGTCAATATCCAAATAGTCCCATACCACTTGCCACCGCGAATTAAAAGCATGCTGGACAATCTAGATATTTTTGCAAAATTAGTAATAAAATACTGAAAATGCATTAAGTTTTTATCAGTTTAACATTTTTTACATATATAAATATTAAGTAAATCCGTATATTTTCCTTACCTTTGCAGCGCATTTGGTTCCCGGACTGTATGCTGAATGCGTCCGGGCTAAGATGGGAATGCGGTGTGAATCCGCAACATTACCCGATGCTGTGAGTCCTTTCTTCAAGGACGGCCGATAATGGTCACTGGATGGTCAACGATGTAATTGCAGCCGTTGACAATGATATTCCGGGAAGACCGTGCCGCCCATAAGGATTAAGTCAGAAGACCTGCCATTTGCCAATAGCAACAAGTGCCCACGGGATTATGGACACTGAAATACTTTTATTATCATGTATAACCGCAGAGAGACCTTACGGTCTGTCATGTTCGTATGTATTACTATGCCCATGTGCCTGTATCCGGGCGGGACACGGGCGCAACTGTTGCGCCCCGACTCGGTATATGACCTCAATGAGGTTGTCATTACGGGCACATACGACGTCTCCCCCCGTCAGACCATAACACGAGGACAGATTACGGCCATGCCTTCCGCCTCGGTAGCCGACGCCCTAAAGTACCTTGCCGGAGTGCAGATAAAGGACTATGGCGGTCTCGGCGGACAGAAAACCGTCAACGTTCGTTCCTTAGGCTCGCAGCACGTCGGGGTGTATCTTGACGGGGTAAGAATAACAAACGCACAGAACGGCACGGTAGATTTAGGCAAATACTCCCTGACGACACTCGAATCCGTCTCGCTTTTCAATGCCAACAAAGCAGAAGAGCTTATGACGGCAAGTGAATACGCCTCAGCCTCAACCGTGTATATGAAGACCCACCGCCCCGACAGCACCTCACTGACAGCCTCATACTCCTACGGTTCGTTCGGAACACATAAGGTTGCCGCCACCGCGGCATATAAAGACCACGGATTTATTGATGCGGCATTCACACATTCCGATGGCAACTACCCTTTCGAGTACCATACCGAGTATGAAGACACTACGGGTACACGCCGCAATTCGGACATAACGATGTTCCGAATAGAAAGCTGTCTGTTCCACAAAGGCCTGCAATGGCACACATATTATTTCAACTCACGGCGGGGACTGCCCGGCGGAGTTGTCAGACGGCTGTCCGATGCCTACACCGATGTTGGCCGAGAGTGGGACAGCAACTTCTTCAGTCAGCTGTCATACCGCAGGCGATACGGCCGTTACGGGGTGCGCGGCATAGTAAAATACACCAACGACTACCTGCATTACCGTTCTGATTATCCTGAGAACATCTCCGTACACGCCAACAACCGCTATCACCAACAGGACATATACAGCGCTTTGGCAGGCTCATACAGCCACGGGGCGTTAGGAGTGTCACTCTCCACCGACCTGCGTTGGTCAGACCTTACCACCGATGTGCGTGGCTTTCACTACGTCTACCGCCTTGACAGTAAGACATCCCTGTCCGCTTTTTACAACAATAACGGCTTCAAAGCCGGCATCAGCGGATTATATACCAACATTGCCGACCACACCCACGGCGGCAGCACTCCCCTGTCACGCATCACTTGGAACGCCCTCGCAGCATATACCATAGGCCACTGCACCCTGCGCAGCTTCTATAAGACGGTATTCCGTGCCCCAACCCTCAACGATCTTTACTACACCCTTGTCGGAAACCGCAACCTTAAACCCGAATATACCAAGCAGTTTGACATCGGCATGACATACAAAAACGGTCAGATAGACATCCAAGCCGACTGGTATTACAACCACGTTGAAGACCGTATAGTATGCCTGCCGCTGAAAGGCTCATACCAATGGACCATGCTCAACTACGGCTACACACGCTGCATGGGCGTGGACATAACGGCCAACGCAACTCTTTTCAAACATCACAACCTGCTGCTAACAGCGACATTTCAGGACGACCGCAACCGTACCGATCCGACAGAAGACGCCTATAACGACTATATAGCCTACTCACCACGGTGGTCTCTCACCGCCGTCTACACCCTTCTATGGAAAAACATGTCGGCTTCCATCTCACACATGTTTACAGACAAGCGCTATTGGACGGCGGAAAACGCCATAGAGGAACCGCTCGACGCATACAACTGCACCGACATAAAAATCGGATACCGATACAGCACCACCACTATCGAGGCCGAGTGTCAGGACATTTTCGACATAAAATACGAGATGATACAGCGCTGGCCCATGCCGGGCAGACGCTTTGCCATAACATTAAAACACCAATTATGAAACACTACCTGTTATTTCTCCTTTCATTACTGACGGTGGCATGCTCCACCGACAATGACCACGCACCGGAAATAGTCATCGAACCGCCCGTGCCTACAGTGGCAAACGAGAACCTTATAATATGCAACNANGNCAACTGGCAGTCTGACAACGGTCANTTATCATACTACGACGGCACCACGGGCACGCTGACCAACCAATGGTTCAGGAAGACTAACGGCATAAAGCTCGGCGACACGCCCAACGATATACTGCAAATCAACGACACGCTGATAGCCATTGCCGTAAACTGGTCAAACATAATACAGTACATTCNCCCCGACGGCACGGCCTGCGGAGCAACGGAGAACGTACCCAACAACCGCCGTATGTGCAGCGACGGCGACTATCTCTACGTCACATCCTACGCCCATCGTTGCGGCGACAAGACCTTCACCAAGGGCTATGTGGCCAAGATAGACCTTCAGACCAAAGACGTCGTGGCCACATGCGAGGTGGGTTGGGAACCGGAAGGCATACGCCTGTACGAGGGCAGACTGTATGTCGCCAACACCGGCGGATACTCCTTCTCCGAGAATCACGACTACGAAACTACCGTACAGGTGATAGATGCCGCCACCATGCGTACGCTCCGACTGATAGACACGGGCTGCATCAACCTGTATGGCGAGGTGTCACAGGCCGGAGAATACCTGTGTATCAACTCCTGCGGCGACTATTACGACGTGAAACCGAAAACGGTTATACTGAACTGCCGCACGGAAGAGTTCCGCGTCTTTGACTTTCCGTGCACCTACAACACCACAGACGGACAGCATTTCTACACCGTCGGCAGCGAGTTCTCATACAACACCTACGAATATATATATCACATATACACCATAACACCCGCCACCATGCAGGCCACATACGGCATATATGGCGACAATGTGACCGAGAAACTGAAGGAACTGACATCCCCATACGAAATCTACGTATCGCCATACACCGGCAACATATACTTCACAGACGCCAAGAGCTACGCTACGGCAGGCTATCTGTACGCCTATTCCCCAAACGGCGAGTCCATCATGCAGCCGCAGAAAGTTTACATCAACCCCGCGCATATACTCGCTATCCCAAACTATATTTACAGATGAATACACTAAAGACTACGGCGCTTGGCGCCATGACATGCCTGACGCTTGGCGTTCAGGCACAGACACAAGACGTAACGGTACTGCAACTGCATCCGGCTCCGGGACAGTTTGTCAACACTCTGCCCGAGGCCACGGAGGGAACCACCCACGAGGAGATATGCCAACGGGCAACGGAAAGCCTGCGCAACGGCGAGCTGATACACCTCGGAACATACGGCGGCTACATCACCGTACAGTTTGACCATCCCGTACAGAACCTGCGCGGCTCCGACCTGCGCATTCTCGGCAACGGGTTCTACGCCAACGCCGACCCCGTTTACGGCAGCAACACCATCGGAGGCTCCTTTGAGCCGGGCATAGTATATGTCGGTGTGGGCGACGACGTGGAGACAGCACAGTGGTATGAGCTTGCGGGTTCGGAATATTACACCACCGAGATACACGATTTCTCAATAACATACCACAAGCCTACGGCCGAGACAGGAGAGCACAAGCAATTCACTTCTGTCTATGACGATTACATACGCTGGGAGGCTACATGGACAGAGAACGGCGAACGGCGTGACTCCACGGGCTATCACATGAAGAACTCATTCCACAAACAGACCTACTGGCCGCTGTGGGAGGACGGTGAGACACTGACATTCTGCGGTGGCAAACTGCCGAATAACGCCATAGACCAGTCGGGCAAGGGTACATACTGGGTGCTGTACCGATACGCTCCCGACGCATACGGGTATGCTGACGCCTCGCTTAACTCTGACGACTACTCCACATTCGACATTGACTGGGCCGTAGACAACGCCGGCAACCACGTGGATCTGAAAGAGATTAACTTCATAAAGGTGGCCTGCGGCATATTCCAGTACTGCGGATGGCTCGGCGAGACATCAACCGAGGTGGCGGGATTCGAGGACCTTCACCTGACAGAGGGATATGACGACAATCCTATAATCATTACTCCCCGCACCCCAACCGGCATCGGCAACATCAGCAAAGCAACAGGACAAAGCGGCGTATATTATGACATGACAGGCCGCAGGGTGACAAAACCGGCGCACGGAGTGTATATACACGACGGCAAGAAGATATTCATAAAATAAATATGACAATAAAAATACACTTTNTTCAACAACAATTCCAATTAACAAAAACAACTATCNTGAAGAANACTTTACTCTCATTATTATTGGCAGGCACCGCAANGGCTGCGGCAGNCCANACTGATTATGAACTGNGTGTNCTAACCTTTGAGGACGAGGACTACAAAGGCGGGACAAATTTCGCAGGCGGCAACGACTGGTCATCACTCATCAGCGACCCGCAGTATGGCGGCCCGTTACTCTACGGCGAGGACGGTTATGGCGTATTCTCTATTGAAGAGGCCTACAAATGGAACGACGACGGCAACACATACCTTGCCAGCGTGCTCTCAGAGGGCTACGGTTCATGGTGCTACTGGTCCGGTGGCCACGCCATATCAAACTACGGCTCCGCCAATATCGAGGACTATGGCGATTTCATGAGCCAGCTGACAGTGTTCAACCGCAACGGCGGCAATGACATCTCGCGCTCCGGCAACGGTCACAACGGCTCAAACAACTTCGCCATGCACTTCGGATATGCCGACAACTCCGGTTACGGACTGGGAGAAGACGCCCTGCCCACACTGTATTTCAGCGACAACACGGCGAGGGTAATAGACCACATGTATATCGCCAACTCCACATACGCCATAAACTGTTACGTAAACGGCAACGGCCTGACGGCCAACATAGGCGAGGAAGACTGGGTGAAGGTTATCGCAACGGGATATAACGGCACGGAGAAGACGGGTACGACGGAGATATACCTGTGCAACGGGCCGGAGGTGATAATTATGGATTGGACGAGATTCGACCTCTCGCCATTGGGCGAAGTGACCAAAGTGACGTTCAATATCACGGGCTCTTCAGACAATGGTTACGGTTTCTCGCAGCCCGCTTACTTCGCCTATGACGACGTAGCGGTGCGTTTCCCGAAGAATATCGGGACAGACGAGCCTGTTGACGTAACCCCGTTTGCAGGTGAATATCTTGTGGACGCTACCGTTACCGGCGGAAATATAACGGCAGAATTCAGGGGCCAGACAATCAAGGTAGAGGCAGGCACGGAGGCAGGTACAGTAAACATCACCCTCCCCGCGGCTACATACAACACCCACTCTATGTCAGAGACCGTGATTAACGGTGTCAGACTTACAGATATGGGCAATGACAGGTATGGAATGTCAGGCGAGAACTTCAGGATTATGATTGATGACACAGAGTTTACCGCCGGCATGAACGCACAGGACAACTACTTTGAGGTTGCCGACGGTAATGTAACGGCAATCAACACCAACATCCGGGCAACGTCAGCAAAGGGTGACATCACTGTAATATACCGGATCGCCGACCCGGATGCGGTATCTTCCGTAAAGGTTGCCGAGGCAGCCGCTCCCACCAAGCGTATTGTGAACGGGCAAATCGTTATCGAGAAGAACGGCGTTCTCTATGGCATTGACGGTGTACGTAAGTAACCTTTTTCCTACACCATATAAATATATTTGCAGGGAGTCCATGCGGGCTTCCTGCTTTTTTATGCCGAACGGATAACGGAAAACAGGGAACACCCACGTCGCTGACGCTCTCAACGAACCGAGCCTCAACCAACCTGCCGGGGGAAGTGGAGAGAACCGGAAACAATTGCAGTGCGATTACATGGTAATCGCACTGCCTTTACAACACAATCGTGGTGCGGTGACCAAGTAAAAGCACCACGATTGCAAGTTACTGAAAATCAGAGTGGATATTCATCAAAAGCGTAGAGCACCGTAGAGAGGTAGCGCTCGCCCGTATCCGGCAACAGCGTAACGATGCGCTTGCCTTTGTTCTCCGGACGCTTGGCAAGCAACTGTGCCGCAAAAGCCGCCGCTCCTGAACTGATACCCACAAGCAGTCCCTCCTGCTGTGCCAGTTCACGACCGGTGCGTATGGCGTCGTCGTTGTCAATGTCGAGTACCTCATCCACCACAGAAGCATCGTAGGTGCCCGGCACGAACCCTGCACCGATACCCTGTATCTTATGCGGTCCGGATGGCTGGCCGTTAAGTACGGCCGATGTTGAAGGCTCCACGGCATACACCTTGATGTCGGGGTTCTGCTCCTTGAGGTATTTCGCTATGCCCGACACAGTGCCGCCGGTACCCACACCGGCCACGAAAATGTCAATCTTGCCCTCTGTCTGCCGCCATATCTCAGGGCCTGTGGTGGCGTAATGCCTCGCAGGATTGGCGGCATTCTCAAACTGCTGCAATATAACGGAGNCGGGAGTAGCATNGCGCAACTGCTCTGCAGCACGTATNGCGCCCGCCATACCGNCCTTGCCGGAGGTAAGACGCACCTNGGCACCNTAAGCCNTTACGAGGTTACGACGCTCCACAGACATGGNCTNAGGCATGGTCAGCACAAGATGATNACCCTTTACNGCGCTTACCAAAGCCAGACCTACACCGGTGTTGCCGGAGGTAGGCTCTATAATGGTGGCACCGGGTTTCAGTATGCCTTTCTTCTCGGCATCCTCTATCATTGCGAGTGCGATGCGGTCCTTAACGCTGCCGCCGGGATTAAAAAACTCCACCTTGGCGATAATAGGTGTGTCAAGCCCTTTTTGGGCAGAGAACTTGTTGAGTTCGAGCAGCGGTGTGCTGCCAATCAATTCGGTAAGAGATTTTGCGATAGCCATAACTATATGTTTTTTAGGTTTATTATTGTGATTATCTTTATCTGAGTGCAAAATTACTACCTTTTTATNAAACTNNCANTCNCATAAGTTTGGTATATGGATTTTTTTTTATAATTTTGCACGGACAAGGCGGCTGCCACCGCAGGCTGACCGCCGGAAAAACATATAACAACATAACCTTATATATAATGTGTAAATATTTTCGCATATTGACAGTACTGCTGCTATGTATTGCGGCAGGAATAGCAAAGGCACAGAAGCGCGCCGCCATAATAGACGAGAACACGCTGCGTAAGATAAACATTGCGACCATGGCAATAAGCAATCTCTATGTGGACAGCGTGGACGAAAAGAAATTGGCCGAGGACGCCATAAAAGGCATGCNTGAGAAANTCGATCCACACTCAAGCTACTCCACTCCAAAAGAGGTGAAGGCGCTGACGGAGCCGCTGCAAGGCAATTTCGAGGGCGTCGGCGTGCAGTATAACATGCTTGAGGACACGCTGCTCGTGACTACAGACCGTAAGNGGAGGCCCGNCGGAGAAAGTGGGAATAATAGCCGGAGACCGCTTTGTGTCGGTCAATGACACCGCCATTGCCGGCGTGAACATGTCTAAAGAGGAGATTATGCGCCGTCTGCGCGGCCCGAAAGGCACCAAGGTGAGGATTGGCGTAAAACGCAACGGCATAAAAGATATTGTGTATTTCACGGTGACACGCGACAAGATACCGCTCAACACCGTGGACGCTGCCTATATGCTCCGCCCCGAGATAGGCTACATACGCCTGTCGTCGTTTGGCGCAACCACACACAAGGAGTTTGTGGAAAGCATAGAAAAGATGAAGAAACAGGGTATGCGAGACCTCGTGCTCGACCTGCAGGACAACGGCGGAGGATACCTGCAGGCGGCGGCAGACATTCTGAATGAGCTGCTTGAGGATAACGACCTGATTGTGTACACGGAAGGGCGCTCCGTGCGCCGGCAGGAATTCAGGGCCAAAGGCAACGGCATATTCCGCAAAGGACGCATAGTGGTGCTCGTGAACGAGTTCTCTGCATCGGCAGCAGAAATCGTGTCAGGAGCCATACAGGACCAGGACCGTGGCACGATAGCGGGCAGGCGTACATTCGGCAAGGGACTGGTGCAGAGACCGGTAGACCTGCCCGACGGCTCTATGATACGCCTTACGGTGGCACACTATTTCACGCCATCAGGCAGATGCATACAGAAGCCCTACGTGAAAGGAGCGAAAAACGACTACCAACACGAACTGGAAGAGCGATACAAGCACGGAGAGTTTACGCACAGTGACAGCATACACTTTGCAGACTCACTGAAANNCCACACGNTAANGCTCCACANGANGGTGTATGGCGNTGGCGGNGTGATGCCGGNCTACTTCGTNCCCCTCGATACCACACGCTATACCAAGTATCACCGTGAACTGGCGGCAAAGAGCATCATACTCAACGCCAACCTGAGATATGCCGAAAAAGCGCGCAAGGAGCTGCTAAAGACATACGGAAAGGAACCATATCCCGACGGCAAGAACTACACAAGCCCGCAGAACAACGCCAAGAAAGGCTTCGCGGCGTTTGAGCGTAATTTCAGAATACCGCGTGAGGTGATAGACGGAATAATGGAAGAAGGCGAGAAGCAGGGCGTGAAGCCGAAAGACGAGGAGGAAAGACAGCAGACGATAGAGGCGATGGAGATACAGCTGAAGGCTNTTGTGGCAAGAGATTTATGGACCATGACCGAGTATTTCCGCATAACAAACGAAAGCAATGACTTTGNNANATGCGCGCTCGAAATATTGAACAATCAATAAGTTTTTATGCACAAATGCTATGTTAGTGTGCAAANAAATANGCTTTTTGACGAAAATATTTGGTCGTTAAGAATAAAATGTGTAATTTTGCACTCNAATTCAAGAAGATATAACAATAAGAAACTAAATAAATACTAATTAAAAAGATTTTTATCATGTCTGAAATTGNATNAANNGTAGTAGAGATTATCGTTGATAAACTGGGTGTTGACGCNGCAGAAGTAAAGGCAGAGGCAAGNTTCACTNATGACCTCGGCGCTGACTCACTTGACACAGTAGAGCTCATCATGGAGCTTGAGAAGGAATTTGGCGTAACAATACCTGACTCAGACGCAGAGAAAATACAGACAGTTGNTGACGCCATAAACTACATCGCCNACGCAANCAAGTAATAAAATACCTTGCANGTTACNATAATNCGTATGANNCATGGNGATGGCAGGACGANAACGTAGCCCTGTCGTCGCCCATTTTTGTTTTATTACGGGTAGACACTAAACAATAACAAACCAAACAGCACATAGCAATATGGAACTAAAAAGAGTAGTTGTAACGGGTATCGGAGCCGTTACACCGCTGGGTCTCACGGCTGAGGAGACATGGAAGAACATGATAAACGGCGTAAGCGGAGCGGACAGCATAAAGCAGTTTGACGCCACACGCTATAAGACACAATTCGCCTGTGAGGTAAAAGACTTTGACGCCACAAAATGGATAGACCGCAAGGAGTTGCGCAAAATGGACAAATTCTGCCAGTTTGCCATTGCCAGTGCAGCCATGGGCATAGAAGACGCGGGCATAGACCTTGAGACAGTAGACAAGAATCGCATCGGAGTAATATACGGTATCGGCATCGGAGGCCTCAAGACCATGCAGGACGAGATAGACTATTACTCCTCACACAAAGAGACACCGAAGTTCAACCCCTTCTTCATACCGAAGATGATAGGTGACATAGCACCCGGACAAATATCCATACGCTACGGTTTCCACGGGCCTAACTACGCCACAACAAGCGCCTGCGCGTCTTCAACAAACGCATTGGCGGACGCATTCAACCTGATACGTCTCGGAAAGGCTAACATTATAGTAAGCGGAGGAGCCGAGGCCGTAATAACAGACCCGGGACTCGGAGGCTTCACATCAATGCACGCACTGTCCACACGCAACGACGAGCCACAGAAGGCAAGCCGTCCGTTCTCCGCCTCACGCGACGGATTCGTAATGGGTGAGGGTGCGGCATGCCTCATACTTGAGGAGCTGGAGCACGCCAAGGCACGCGGAGCGAAGATATACTGCGAAATGGTCGGCGAGGGAATGTCTGCCGACGCATATCACATCACGGCATCACACCCGGAGGGTCTCGGTGCAAAGATTGTGATGTCGGAGGCTCTGAGAGACGCCGGCATGGTACCGGAGGATATTGACTACATCAACGTACACGGCACATCAACACCGGTAGGCGACATATCTGAGGCCAAAGCCATAAAGGATCTGTTTGGAGAATGGGCATACAAGCTCAACATCTCGTCAACGAAGTCAATGACAGGACACCTGCTCGGAGCAGCGGGAGCGGTAGAAGCCATGGCATGTGTGCTATCAGTGCAGAACGACATCGTTCCTCCTACAATCAACCACGAGGAGGGAGACGAAGATCCTGAGATAGACTACAATATGAACTTTACCTTCAACAAGGCACAGAAACGTGAGGTACGCGCCGCACTGAGCAATACATTCGGATTCGGCGGACACAATGCCTGCGTGATATTCAAGAAGTATGCTGAATAACACAATTGATAGGATAAGGCTCCTTTTCCGCAAGGAGAAGGAGCTTTATCTTGCTTTATACGACATCCTCGGATTCTATCCGCATAACATTACATATTATAAGGTGGCGCTGATGCACAAAAGTCTGGGTCACAGAGCAACGCCGGAAGAGCTGAAAGCGTTTGAGGGAAAAGGAAGGAAGAAGGGGAACAACGCCGACAACGAAAAGAACGGGCAACATAGCCGCAAGAATAACGGCAAGGCAAGGGGAGACGAGAAAGGCGGGAAACGGGCACGGTTGGGCAAACATCTGAACAACGAACGACTGGAATTTCTCGGAGACGCAATACTCGATGCCGTGGTCGGGGACGTGGTTTACCAATATTTCCCCGGAAAACCGGAAGGGTTCCTGACCAACACGCGTTCAAAACTGGTGCAGAGGGAGACACTCGGCAGGCTCGCTAAAGAGATGGGTGTCAGCAAACTGATACTGGCAAGCGGCAAAAACGCGACACACAACAGCTACATCGGGGGTAATGCCTTTGAGGCTTTGGTAGGAGCCGTGTATCTGGACAGAGGCTACAAGGCCTGCTATGATTTTTGGACTAACCGCGTAATGGGACGCTACCTGAACGTGGACAAGATGGCATACAAGGAAGTTAACTTCAAGTCGAAGATACTTGAATGGGCACAAAAGAACCGTGTCAAGCTGGATTTCCAACTCGAAGAACAGTCACAAGACAAGAATGGCTCACCAACATTCGTATATTCACTGCTGATAGAAGGCATTAAAGGAGGCACTGCCGAGGGATTCTCCAAGAAAGAGAGCCAGCAAAAAGCGTGCGGGATTACACTAAAGAAGCTGCGCACNGACAGCAAATNNNTCNACAGTATCTTCNNGGCAAAGACAGAAAGGACGCAAATGGAGGAGANTCCTACCACTGCCGTGCCGGAGATAGAGGAGCCTAAGAAAGAGGAGTTGTTCATNGAGCAGCGGGAAAGCGATAAAAAAGCGTGCACAAAACAGCACGCACCGGAAACAGAAAAACGCCTGAAGACGGCGGACAGAATGCAAACGGAGTGGGAACTGGACGGCATGACTCTGGATGACCTGAAGACGACATCAGGAAAAGAGATGCCTGAAGACATCATTGCTAAGGCGGAAGCGGAGGCATACGGCGAGACCACCACTGAAAAATAACTATAAACAAAGAACATACACTATGAAGATAGCACTTATCGGATACGGCAAGATGGGCAAAATGATAGAGCAGATAGCACTGTCACGAGGCCATGAGATAGTTTGTATCATTGACATCGACAATCAGGACGACTTCGACAGCCCGGCTTTCGCGTCTGCCGACGTTGCAATAGAGTTCACGGCACCACACGTAGCCTACGGCAACTATCTGCGCGCATGGGCAAAAGGCGTAAAGGTGGTAAGCGGTTCTACCGGCTGGCTCAAAGAACACGGCGATGATGTGCGCCGCGCATGCGCCGAGGAGGGAAAGACTCTCTTCTGGGCTTCCAACTATTCCATTGGCGTAGCCATATTCTCGGCAGTGAACAAATATCTCGCCAAGATCATGAACTCATTCCCTCAATATGACGTAGAGGAGACAGAGGTGCACCATATACACAAACTTGACCATCCGTCAGGCACCGGAATAACGCTTGCGGAGCAGATAGTGGCAAACATAGACCGTAAGGAAGACTGGCAGATGGGAACGCTGACACAGCCCGACGGCACTGTGGTACCCGCCGAGAACAACGACCCCAAGAGGCTGACCATAAACTCTATACGCAAAGATGAGGTGCCGGGAATACACTCTATAACATGGAATTCGGAGGCAGACCGGATAACAATCACCCACGATGCGCACTCAAGACAGGGCTTTGCGCTCGGTGCCGTGCTGGCAGCGGAATACACTGCCCAACACGAGGGACTGCTTACCATCGACGATATGTTTCAATTTTAGTCGGGCATGAAGAAAAAGAACAAACTCAATATGAAGGTGCAATGGACTAAATTCATTATAGTCATTGTACTATACGCACTGTTCCTGATATGGTTGAAAAGCTGGTTGGGAATCATTGTCATACCGTTCATATACGATGCGTATATCTCCCGCAAGATAAGGTGGGACTGGTGGAAAGACCTTGAGAACCCAATGAGGATGGTGATGTCGTGGGTTGACGCACTCGTATTCGCACTCGTGGCGGTGTATTTCATCAACCTTTTCTTCTTCCAGAACTATGTTATTCCATCAAGTTCGCTGGAGAAGTCACTTTTGGTTGGCGACTATCTGTTCGTATCAAAGGTAAGCTACGGCCCGCGCATACCGCAAACGCCGCTGACAATGCCGCTGACGCAGCACACTATGCCCGTGATTGGAACGAAATCGTACATAGAATGGCCGCAATGGGACTACCGTCGCGCCAAGGGATTGGGCAAAGTACGCCTGAACGACATTGTGGTGTTCAACTATCCGGCCGGAGACACGGTGGTATCAGNGCCTGCCTATCAGCCNAACGACTACTATCAGANGGNGTATGGCTACGGGCAGCAGATATTACAGCAGAACAATATCACTCCACAGTTGGACAGCCTGACGCCAATGCAGTTGCGAAAGTACTACGCAACGGCCTATAACGCAGGCAGACAGTATATCCTGCAGAATCCGGGGGAGTTCGGAAAACTCATAGCGCGCCCCGTTGACAGACGCGAGAATTACGTAAAACGCTGCGTGGGATTGCCCGGACAGACATTGCAGATAAAGAACCGCATAATATATCTTGACGGCAAAGCCAACAAGGAACCGGACAACGTGCAGTACACATACTACGTGAAACTGCTCGAACCGCTACCCGAAGAGCTTGTGGACGAATTAGGAATATCGCAGGAGGACATACAGCAACTGAACATGTATGGCTACATGCCGCTAACAGCCCATGCCGCAAAGGTGCTGAAAAGCCGTAAGGATCTGGTGAAATCGATTATTATAAATCAAGAGCAGACGGTGGGAGACTTATACCCTCTCAACGCACGCTATGGCTGGACACGTGACAATTACGGCCCGATATGGATACCGCAAAAGGGCAAAAGCGTTAAACTGACATTGCAGAACCTGCCGATTTACGAGCGTCCGATACGTGTTTACGAGGGCAATGACCTTACTGTAACCGACGATGGAAAGATACTCATAAACGGAAAGGAGGCCAAAGAGTACACGTTCAGGATGGACTACTACTGGATGCAGGGTGACAACCGTCACAATAGTGCTGACTCCCGCTATTGGGGGTTTGTGCCTGAGGATCACATCGTGGGCAAACCGATATTCATTTGGTGGTCAAGCAATCCGGACCGCCGTGGTATCAACGCTGTAAGATGGTCACGCCTCTTCCGCTTTGTTGATGATATAAAGTAACGGAGATGTAAGGAAAACATCATACGCAAAAAACAAATATCGCCGTAATGCAATGTCATTACGGCGATATTATATTTATTCCTCTATACCCATTTCCCTCAACAGCCGCTCAGCCTTGCCCCAGCTGCGCATCATATACAGCACATAACGTATGTCGACGCTGATACATCGTGCGAGAGTCTTATCATAATATATGTCACTTGACAGGCTGTCCCAATTGCCGTCAAATGCAAGACCTATCAGTCTTCCATTGCCGTCTATAACCGGTGAGCCGCTGTTTCCACCCGTAATATCGTTATTTGTCAGGAAACAGAGGTTGAGAGTGTTTGACACACTGTCTGTAAACACACCGAAATCATTGCCGGACATAATATCGCGCATAACGGGCTCGGCATAATAATCGGCTACAGTCCCGGCCTTATCCATTTTCTCTACCATCGACCTCGCAGTGGTATAATAGCCGGAATCATATCCACCCATGTTGTAACCGCCTACCTGTCCGTACGTCATTCGCATGGTAAGGTTGGCATCACTGTAATGGGGCATATCCTGTTCCATCCTCAATTTGGCAAGACACAGATAACGTTCCTGCTCCGATATGCTGTCAGACAGCTCGTCAATCGGAATCTTTATCTCCGCCAACGTACCCACCAAATCCATGCTCATCATTATTCCCGGGTCTTTCTTCTGCTTCTTCGACAACCTGACCGGTATTCTTGCAGACTCCCGCATAAGCATGCTGTTGTCCCAGACATACTGCACATAGGCACGACAATCGCCGCCAAAATCCGCGTCTATCTCCTTGTAGAAGTCGGGATGATATTTCTCCGGCGCCTGCTCCCTGTAATTCTGCAGCAGCACAGCAAACATATCTATATCGAGAGCCTTATCCCACTCCGTGCTATTATCGGCAAACTCCACATACTGTTTTCTTGGTTTCTTCCCCGGACCATATACGGGCATGCCATTATAATACTTCGTTGCACGCGTCGCAAGCTCGCAATTACTCCTGCGAGTGAATGTCTCCGCAAACATGGTAAAGGCTCTCATGGCCTCCTTTCGCCGTGCATACAGTCTCCCCAACAGGTGCATATCCGGTTTCTTCCCCATAACATTACATGTGTCCGCCCATGCCTCTATGCGGCTTTCGTGGGCTTTTTTCATGCTTACTATACCGAGAGAGTCTATACATTTGTTCATGCCTATGGCGTTTTTCCAATAATTTGAGCTTTGCGCATACTTGGAATCGTACTTTATTCTAACCTCTTCAGACCGGTCCATGTGGCGTTTCATCACCTGTTGTTTAACGCCTCTTACCTGCTGCATGGGGTCATTCACACAGTCTCTTATCTCCTCTATGCCGTAACTGCTGCGATACCGCTCCGTAGAACCGGGTGTTCCCATCACCATTGCGAAGCTCCCATCCCTATATCCCTCGGTGCTCACCTGCATCCAGCGTTGCGGTTGCATCGGCACATTGGTGCTTTCGTAATCCGCCGGGCCTCCGGTTTCGGGGTTTACATAAACACGGAACACCGAAAAGTCGCACGTTTGTCGGGGCCACATCCAGTTGTCCGTCTCGCCTCCGAACTTGCCCATGCTCTTGGGGAGCGTGAACACTAACCTGACATCATTGTAACGACGATATGTAGAGGCATAATACGCATTACCCTCATAATATGCGTCTATCGTCACATAACATGTTTTGTCCCGCGCTTTCACCTCATCCGTCAGCACCTGTTCCAGCGAATCCAGCAGCATTGACCTGCCGTATGAGCCCAATGTGTCCATGCCGAGAGAGTCAAGCAACGACGTTACATCACGCTGTGACACAAGAAACGACACGAAAGCATTGTCACACGGCAGCTCGGCACCAAGCGAATCGGCCACGAAACCGTTCAAAAGGTAATCATGTTCCGGCGTGGAATGTCGGCGGATAGACTCAAAACCACAATGATGGTTGGTCATTACCAGTCCCATAGGCGATACAACCACACCCGTACAATAGCCGCAAAAGCTCACCACCGCCTTGCTAATAGCCATGGAATCCTCATACAATGACGTCCTCGGCAGGCCGTATCCCTCGGCATGCATCTGCCTGAACACGGCGTCAGGCAGGTTAAACAGTGTCCACATACCTTCATCCGCCTTCACCGTCATGGTGCAGACAGAGAAGAAGGTCACTAAAGAAACAATATATTTACACATAATCTGTAGGTTTACTTAAATCTTTTGCCTATCACCGGCAGTGACGACAGCGGCAGATCCCGGCGTATAACGATAACAAGATATATCACTATCATGCAGGTATTGGCCGTTATTTGCAGCGGCATACCCCACTTCATAGAGTGCAAAGACTCCGAAGACATTATGTAATCCATTGCGAGATACATCCCTGCCGTTATTACAACGTATTCCAATATACCCCTCATATCATATTTAATCGGATACTTACATTGCCCGACGATATAAGACAACACCATAGCAGTGGCATATCCGGCCACCCCACCCCATGCACAGGCCATGTAACCATACCTCGGTATGAATACAATATTAACCGCCACAAGTACCAGACAGCCTGCCGTTGAGAACCATGCGCCCCATATCGTCTTGTCAATCAGTTTGTACCAGAACGACAGATTGAAATAGATTCCCCGGAGAATTTACTGATGACAGGATGTCGAGACTGCCGGTCTTTCTGACTTCTCACAGAGGTGCGCAGGCATTCAGCATCTGTGCGTGGAATGATGAGGAGACACTCGACGGAAATCTGTCATACAG
>WFLX010170083.1_pt1 | contig 41385 bp, 31 predicted proteins | sample 4967041 | NCBI WGS metagenome assembly WFLX01 (sample SAMN12857096, study PRJNA449069) | gut metagenome | isolation source: stool from male and female vole | host: Microtus ochrogaster | place: USA:Florida | collected 2017
ATCAAGCATTTTGAGAAACGCTTGGAAGTAAGCCGTTTTATTGTGGATTGGTTATACAAATTGGCGGCAGAGACAGAAAACAAAGATGTACAAAATCAAACGGTTCAGTTTTCATTGATAGAGCTTCTAAGTCAAATAAAGTCCAACGCACAGAACTTGCTCAATGATATAGAGAATCTACAATTGGAAGATGTGGAAGAGGCACTTCTGTATTTATCTAAAATAGGTGCGCTCAAACTCGAAGGCGGTTTCTTGGTTCTCTACAATGCGATGAATATAAAAAGATTAAAAGATAACAGATTACAATATAAGCTGGATGATTATCGGATGCTTGACGAATTCTATAAGCAGAAAATCCAGCAGATTCATATTGTGGGAGAGTATGCCAATTTGATGGTAAAATGATAAAACTCCTAATATCGATAAAAAACATCCATATGGTCCCGGATTAAAAAATGTTCCTGTTATGCAAAAATAGTCATTATTAGACGTACATATTTTGAAAATTTGTAATATACCAATTATACATTCAATTATGCTGACAAATGAAAGAAATAAAATAAAAACAGTAAAAACATACTTTTTTTCGGTCATGCGTATTGCAAAATATAGGGCAAAAAGACAAATTAAATGATTTGTAAGCGTTTCTCCTTGAAATATTACAATGAANANTNANTANAATATAATACAAATTGTCAATTAAATCNAAACTAACTTTATGNNGTAAACTATAAANAAAACTATNCGTTACATATATTAACAGAACAAATACAAAAAAGCGATTTTGATTGTTCAAGTATGACGAACAATCAAAAACCATCGTTCCGCAAAGTAATCCAATCAATATCGTAGGAATATTTTTTTGCATGATAAGTTTTAAATTCATACCATCTATATACTGATTTAGTATTCAAAAATCAATATTAACAGTTTAGTTCCCTATGAATATATCACTATAGGGAACTAAACTGTAACGTGTTTGCTATATATGATAACAGCAAAAAGGGAACAGAGATAAATCCACAAACTCTACTGTATCTTAAATACAAAGACACTTTTATTTTAGTTTTTCCGCAATCTTGTTAAGAATGTTATCAGGACAATTCATTATATACTTTTTCGTCCCTGTTTCAATACAAACCATTTTCTCTGTTGAGGTTGTGTACATAATATAGGTTCCTAACTTATCATTCTTAAAATATCCTATATTCCCCAAGAATCCCCCACTACCAAACGTCCTAATGGAATTTTGAAGTATATCTTGATTGATTGGGGTTATAGAAAGAATAGAGTCAAAAGGTATTTCTACTTTTCCTTTTATCCTTTGAATATAAACACTCCTGTCATTATATCCTATTTTGTATGGCATGTATAAGAAAACAATAAAAACAGCTAAAAATATAGGTGTTAAAACCCAATAAGCAGATTTGGGTTGGATTTTGACAATCATATAAGCACTTGCAACAATTAAGATAAACACAAGTATAGTGATACAAGTGGTATAAGTGTCCCATTTTACATTATATTCCATATGATAACTTTTAGTTTATACAGATGATTCCCTATTATTTATTTGCGTAATCCATAATACCCCTCTAACTGAAGTCTTATAATATTGGATATTTTTTTTTCATCTACCTCAGGAAATTTATCTTCTATCTTTTCAACGATAGTATGAACTTGTTTGTTTATGACTTCTGAATAAAACTTCTCTGTGCTTATTTTCCCGTTGTTATCTGTCCATATTTTTAAGATTGGCTCATTTGTATATGATAAATTATTTTTTGTTTCTTCTCCAACTCCTCCTATCGCAGTACTTAAAGCAGCAGCAGCATGTACAGCTACACCAAGTTCAACGATTGTTGCAACTGCCACATACAAAAAAACGACTGCTACAACTCCTGCAAATATCACGGGAGAAATCGCTTCTAAATTTTCATTTACACCTACAAGTTCTATAAAATCGTCATAATCTTTATCTGATTTGAAAATAGAACGTAGTTCTGGCTCAGAATATTTACTAGAAAGTAAGCCAAAATAATTCTTTTCATTGCTGATTCTGATAAAATTTTCAAAATCTTTTTCCTTTACTGCTTTTATAATATTTTCATCACAGAATGCTAATAATGCTCTTTTTTCTACATCTGATAATATAATTTTAAATCCTAATTCTTTAGATTTTATATATTCATCAGGATTTAGTGCGAAATACTCAGCTTCTTTCGGATTTATTAAAATATCATTGACAATTTTACTAATTATTCGTGCTTTTATTAAAAAATCTTCTGACAAGTTGCTTTCATTAATATCCATCAAAGCCACGCCTCGTGTTTTTGGATTCTCCGCAAATGGACCATATACACAATCTTCAAAATCATGTTCCTTATAACATGAAGAAATCATTATACTAGCAGCAACAGTTGTTGTTACAGTTTTTGTAATAATAGGATTTACTTTTTTCATTATTTCTATTATTTAATATTTAAAATTACTTATTCTCATTTTTTGTTTGTATATGATATTGGGCAAATTTTCTTTTATCAACATTCTCAACACTTTAATATTTTCTTCATCTTTTATTAGCTCTAAACAGTATGCACATTTATGATTAAATTCCTTTTTTATTAATCCTCTACTTTTTACAACTTCATCGTAAATAACAGCAGGTCCATCAATATGCAACCATATTTTCAACAAATCATTACATTGATAATTATATAAACTTTTAATTTTATTATTATCCAAGTTTCCTAATTTTAAGAATTTATTAAATTCCACAGTAATGCCACAACAGGAAAGTAATNGCGAATGAGGATTAATAAATATATTACTGAATATATTTTNACATGGTTGCCTCATCATTTTTTCATGANAGGGGGTGGATAAGACATTTANTTCTTCTGTCTTTTTAAAATGCATCNAAGCTNCATTTATCACAAATAAACTTCCTTCTTTTATCATGGGCTGCAAATAGGGATCATTATGAATAATATTCAAGGAATTGTTTGTTTTTAAATTAGAGTCTGTTTCTATAGAAAGACATATCAATCTAACACCTAAATCATATGCAGCTCTTATCCCATTTATTATATTATTTAAAGGAATAAATTTTTGATGATTATCTCCTGTACTGAAATTAATTTCTTTTAATCCCGATTTAATCAATAGCTGTAATCTTTGAATTGCTGTTTCATAAGAAGTTGCCCAATAACCATTTGAAACAACACGAGTAGATAATCCATAGAGTGTTGAATGTGATATTAATAAGGGAAGATCCTTTCCAATGAGAAAACATTCCCCTCCAGTAAAAACAATATTCTTTATTGTTCCAAAATCAGAAACTGCTTCATCAATGTAATGAAGGATTTTTGTGGTTTCCATCTTTGTACTTATTTGAGGTGTACATCTAAAACAACAATGTTCACAAGCAGCTGTACATTTGTATGTTGGTGCAATTGTAAGTGTTGTTGGTTTGAATTTGAAATAATTTATTAAATCCATCTTTAATTCTTTTATGAAGTAAATACTATCAGCAAATGAAAACTATCAGTACAAAATACAATCAGTTTGAGTTATATTCCTCTTTATCTTTTATTTATCTTTTCATCCACTTGTTTCTTGAAGAACTCGAATGCCTCCTCGCCCACGAGCACCACGTTGTAATATTTGCCCGAGTTACGCTTGAGTGAGAGCGTCAGCGGAATGCCGTATCTGCGGCAGTCATCCACAAGGTCCTTGTATGTGTTGTATGGGCTGTGTGCATCTATCGGATCTCCATGTATCATCATCGGCACTCCCGCCAGTTTGCTGACGGCATGCTCCTCTGACCACTGCGAGGCGAACCACCTGTGATAAAGTGGGGCATACAGCCCTATTGCAGCGAACATGTCTGGATTCTCCGTCGCCACTTTCAGCGCACGATAGCCTCCACTGCAGTTGGCATGAAGGAAGATGTGGCGGCGGTTCACCGGATAGTGCCGGCATACATCCTCTATCGCCAGTTTAAGCTCCTTCTCCGCTTCCGGGGTGAGATTCTCGTCGAGGTACGTCCTCATTTCAGGTATCATCACAAGAAAGCCGTAACGCTGCGACATATCCTGCATTTGATTCACCGCCCACTGCCGCGCAAGCTGAGGGCAGGAGAAGAAGTGGTGCATGTTCTCTATGTTCGGACGGATGACGACGACGAGCGGAAGTGGGCTGCCAGTGTCAATCCTATTCGGTCGTGCGAGAATGTACCGCTGCAGACTGTCATCCTGTTCCGAGCGGTAGGTGACGAACCGTATATTCGCCTCCGTTCCGTCCTCCGCATACCCGCCCTCTGGACGTGCGAAGGCATGTTCCAACTGGTAGGTAAGCGGAGAAATCTTGAACTGCCACCACCAATCGCCCTCGTATCGCGTAGGATGGTTGAGCAGGAACCCCAAGCGGTAGAGCAGCTGGTCTATCTCGTCAGCGTGCGGACTGCCGTCGGGAAGGCTGTCTCGCATGGCACTGAAACGGGCGAATGCGTCGTCGTCGCCTCCGCACAGCACTGGCTGACGCACGGTAACACCACACAGAGTCATGCTGCACATATAGGAAATGTCCTTCTCCAGTTCCGGCACAGGGTAGGTGAATGCGCCCTTCTCCAGCATGAAGTCCGCAATCCGTCTGCCATACACATCGTGCAGCTCCAGCCTCACCGGAGTGTCAAGCACGTTCTGGTGGGCATTCGTCAGCATGACCGTCCGACTATCGGCATGTATCAGCGGATAGATGATGTTGCAGCTCTGCCCTCCAGCATACATCGTCGCTATGCGGAAGCTGTCGCACAGCGCAACTTCAAAGGAATGGTCTTCGCCCCTGACCTCCAGCTCCGCTTCAAGCCGATTGTCCCCTTCCGCCGACAGCCGAACGGGATGGATATTCAGCCCCTGTATGTCCCTGCGCACAAGAGTGTCGCCGTTCAACGTCAACGTGTAGGGCATCACACTCTTCACCTCGGCATACACTGTCGTGTCGCATTCAGGGCGCACGAGACACGAAAGCCGCACCCTCATGCCATCAAGTGCATGTGTCGTGTCGTTGTATGCCACACCAAACACCTCCTTCAGGTCGAACTGCCCGTATTTTGGGGTATATGTACCGAGATGGCGGAGCGTATCCCCACCATCGGCTAACACGGCAGATGAGTCGGCATCAGGCAGGGAAATCATGCATATGTCCCATTCCTGCAGCTCCATGCGGGAGTTTTGTCCGCTGTCGGACATGACCGCGTATGAAGNTCCGTCCTTGCATCCNCTGCAGAGCAACAGGCAGCAGAGTAGACACAGCGANNGTNNTNNAGNNGNAGANGACGNNATACAGATATACTGCTGGTTTTATACAATTCATAACAGATTTTTAGAATTAGAATAAGTTCCTTTTCTGGACAAAGGTATGTATCTTTCCCTTTGCAAACAAGGAAAAGCGTATAAAAAAGGAATAAATCCCGAAACAGCGTGTCCGTCTCGGAGTTTTTGCGTACTTTTGCACCTTTGTAATCAATCATTTAATAAAAAGACTATATATGGCAACAGAAATGAAAGACCTTACGAAGCGTTCGGAGGATTACTCAAAATGGTATAACGAGCTGGTCGTGAAGGCTGAATTGGCAGAACAGGCCGATGTGAGAGGATGTATGGTGATTCGCCCTTACGGATACGCAATCTGGGAGAAGATGCAGCGTGTGCTCGACGATATGTTCAAGGAAACAGGCGTACAGAATGCCTACTTCCCACTCTTGATTCCCAAAAGCTTCCTCAGCAAAGAGGCTGAACACGTGGAGGGTTTCGCTAAGGAATGTGCTGTAGTGACTCACTACCGCTTGAAGACCAATGAAACCCACGATGGTGTGGTGGTTGACCCTGCCGCCAAGCTGGAAGAGGAACTCATCATCCGCCCCACATCCGAAACCATCATCTGGAACACCTACAAGAACTGGATTAAGTCATACCGCGACCTCCCCATCCTGTGCAACCAGTGGTGCAACGTGATGCGCTGGGAGATGCGCACACGCCTGTTCCTCCGCACCTCCGAGTTCCTTTGGCAAGAAGGCCACACGGCTCATGCCACTCGCGAAGAGGCAGAAGACCGCGCCAAACAAATGCTGAAAGTCTATGCCAAGTTTGCAGAAGAATACATGGCGGTGCCAGTCATTCAGGGCGTGAAGAGCGAGACGGAGCGTTTCGCTGGAGCACTCGACACCTACACCATCGAAGCCATGATGCAGGACGGCAAGGCATTGCAGAGTGGCACAAGCCACTTCTTGGGTCAGAACTTTGGCAAGGCCTTCGACGTGCAGTTCCTCAACAAGGACAACAAGGTGGAATACGCATGGGCAACGTCATGGGGCGTTTCAACCCGACTGATGGGTGCGCTCATCATGACCCACTCCGATGACAACGGTCTCGTCCTGCCTCCCAAGCTGGCTCCGCTGCAGGTGGTTATCATCCCAATCGGCAAGGGCGACCAAATGCCGATGTTGGACGAGAAAGCCGAAGCCATCGTGAAGAACCTCAAGGCTATGGGCATCAGCGTGAAATATGACAATGCCGACAACAAGCGTCCGGGCTTCAAGTTCGCCGACTACGAGTTGAAGGGTGTGCCAGTGCGCCTTGTGCTGGGTGCTCGCGACTTGGAGAAGGGTCTTGTAGAAGTGATGCGCCGCGACACGCTGGAGAAGGAAAATGTCGCCATCGAGGGCATCGAAGCGTACATCAAGAACCTGCTCGACGACATCCAGGCAAACATCTACAAGAAGGCCATCGACTACCGTGATGCCCACATCTACGAATGCGACAACTACGACGAGTTCAAGGAGCGCATCAAAANCGGAGGCTTCTTCCTCTGCCACTGGGACGGAACCGAAGAGACCGAAGCCCGCATCAAGGAAGACACGCAGGCTACTATCCGCTGTGTGCCGTTCATGTTTGAACAGACAGAAGGCGTGGATATGGTGAGTGGCAAGCCCACCAAGCATCGCGTTTTGATTGCACGCTCATACTAAGAGACAGCACACCGCAAGGAGAAGTCGTTCATAAGTTATGAATAATTGTTCATAAGTTTGGGATAATTATTCATAAGTTGCGAACAATTATTCATAACTTACGAACAACGNCTTGTCCAATTCATATAAATCAGAAACTTTCNCGANGNAAAAGANANGACTTACACTCTCTTTTGCCGTTGCAATGNCGGCTTTAAGCCTTGTGGCACNAACTNACTCTACCCTCTTCATGCGCCAACTCTGCGCCCTCGAAGGAGTGAGCCAAGTGAAGCCACTGGAAACGACCCGATTCAAGGAGAAGTATGTGCTGAAAATGGAACAGCAAGTGGATTGGAAGACCTCTTCAAAAGGGACGTTTGGCGAACGCATCATCGTCGGCATGAAGGGAGCAGATAAACCGACTGTCATCGTCACAGAAGGCTACTTTGCCGACTATGGTCTTCGCCCTGATTACGAAGAAGAACTGAGTGCCCTCTTTGATGCCAATGTCGTGTTGTGCGAATACCGCTACTTCGCAGAAAGTGTGCCCCAACCCACCAACTGGGATTACATGACCGTCGATAACTCTCTGGCAGATTATCACCATGTGCGTCAGGTGCTGGGCAAACTCTTCACGGGCAAGTGGATAAGCACAGGCATCAGCAAAGGCGGTCAAACCACCATGTTCTACCGAGCCACTTATCCCGACGACGTTGATGTGAGCGTGAGTTATGTAGCTCCTCTCAACCGCGCCGTCGAAGATGGTCGCCACGAGAAATTCCTCGCCAAGCAAGTTGGCACAAAGGCAGAAAGAAAGGCTATCAAGGCAGCCATGCAAGAGCTGATGAAACGTAAAGGCGAACTCATGCCTCTTTTCCATGATTACTGCGCAAAGCACAACTTCCACTTCTATCTTTCGGAAGAAGACATCTATGACTACTGCGTGCTGGAGTATCCTTTCGCCTTGTGGCAGTGGGGCACACCTGTCAGCACCATTCCTTCGACTGATGCCGACAACCAGACGTGGTTCAACAACTTCATAGAAGTGGCAAGTCCCGACTACTTCATCTACCCCAACAAGTATATGCCATTTGACGTACAGGCCAGTCACGAGTTAGGCTATTACGGCTATTCACTCAAACCCATCAAGAAGTGGACTTCGCTCAAGAGCACCAAAGGGTATTTGAAGCAGATTATGCTTCCTGACAGCCTTCGTGGCTATGATTTCGACCCANCGCTCTACGAGCGCACCGTCCGTTTCCTCCAGCAATCTGACCCTACACATNTATTTATATATGGGGAGATTGACCCTTGNAGTGCCAGCGGAGTGTGTACCTGGCTCAACTGCAAGAAGAAGCAAAACATGCGCGTCTATGTGCAACCTCGTGGCAGCCACAAGGCCCGCATCAACAACATGCCCGACAACATGAAGCGGGAAATCATGGACCGACTGACAAAATGGCTGAAATAAGACCTCGGCATCTGTTTTGCGACGTTCTTTGAGTCAGTGGCTAAAGCCATGCACATATTAACAACAAACAACGTCTTCTGGAGATAATAGATGAACTACAAATACTCTGACAGAGTGACGCGCATCCTCGGATATAGCAAAGAGGAGGCGCTTCGACTCAACAATGACTACATCGGTCCCGAGCATCTCATGCTGGGACTGATTCGTGACGGTGAGAGCCGTGCCATCAATGTGCTGCAGCAGCGTTTCTACATCAACATTCCCTCTCTCAAGGAAGTGTTGGAACGCACCGTTGAAGCCGTAGAAGGAAAACTGTATTCCACCGACATCGCACTCGACCAAAAGTCGAACAACATCATGCGGCTTTCTGTGCTTGAAGCTCGTCTGCTCAAGAGCAACGAGAGCGATGCGGAACACATCCTGCTGGCAATGCTCAAGCAGAAAGACAATGGAGTGGCGCGCATTCTCAACCACCTCAATGTCAACTACAAGGACCTGTACGACTCGCTTGCCCCGAAAACGGCATCCACCCCTATGGTGGAAAATAGCGTCGATTTCGACGAGGACGATGAGGATGAAGACGCACCACCTCCATCAAACGGTAATGCAACTAACGTTCACGGCACCACCTCGACCAAGACCACCAAGGCTGGAAACTCCGACACCCCTGCCATTGACAAGTTCGGCTTCGACCTGACCCATGCAGCAGCCGAGGGCAAGCTTGACCCCGTGGTGGGGCGTGAAACAGAGATTCAGCGTCTGGCACAGATTCTGTCCCGAAGAAAGAAGAACAACCCTGTGCTCATTGGCGACCCAGGTGTGGGCAAAAGTGCCATCGTGGAAGGGTTAGCCACACGCATCAACCAGCGCAAAGTGGCACGCGTACTCTTTGACAAACGCATCATCAGCCTTGATATGTCAAGCGTGGTGGCAGGCACGAAGTATCGTGGGCAGTTCGAGGAGCGCATGCGCAGCATCATCAACGAATTGCGCGCCAATCCCAACATCATTATTTTCATCGACGAGATTCACACCCTTGTGGGAGCAGGCAACCAAGCAGGGCAGATGGATGCAGCCAACATGATGAAGCCTGCTCTGGCACGAGGCGAGTTGCAGTGCATCGGGGCTACCACCCTCGACGAATACCGCAAGAGCATAGAGAAAGACGGGGCGCTTGAGCGTCGTTTCCAAAAGGTTATTGTCGAGCCGACAACACCAGAGGAGACTTTGACCATCTTGAACAACATCAAAGACCGCTACGAAGACCACCATAACGTCAGCTACACAGACGAAGCACTCGAAGCCTGTGTGAAACTCACTGAACGCTACATCACAGACCGCAGTTTCCCCGACAAAGCCATTGATGTGCTTGACGAGGTGGGATCTCGTGTGCGTATCCTCAACGTGGATGTGCCCAAAGAGTTAGAAGAGAAAGAGGCGGAATTGGCAAGCCTCAACGCCAAGAAAGAAAAAGCCGTCCGCAACGAGAACTATGCCTTGGCAAGCAGCTACCGAGACATGGCCAAGCAAGTGAATGTCGTCATCGAGAAGATGAAACAGGAATGGGAGGCTTCCCTTGTGGACAAGCGGCAGAAGGTCACGGGAGAGCACGTGGCACAAACCGTTTCCATGATGACAGGCATCCCCGTCAGCAAGATGGCGAATGCCGAGGGAATCCGCATGAAAGGAATGCGTCAGGAACTGAAAAACAACATCATCGCTCAGGATGCTGCAGTCGATAAACTCGTCAACNNCATCCAGCGCAGCCGTGTAGGTCNCAAAGNCCNCAATCGTCCCATCGGCACCTTCATGTTCCNCGGTCCNNCAGGAGTGGGCAAGACATACCTCGCCAAGNAGTTGGCAGAGCACATGTTCGGTTCTACCGANGCCCTCATCCGCATCGACATGAGCGAATATATGGAGAAGTTCACCGTCAGCCGACTCGTCGGTGCGCCTCCCGGATATGTGGGGTACGAAGAGGGCGGCATGCTTACCGAGAAAGTGCGCCGCAAGCCTTACTCTATCGTGTTGCTTGATGAGATAGAGAAAGCCCATCCTGACGTTTTCAACCTGCTCCTACAGGTGATGGATGAAGGCCGTCTGACCGACACGCAAGGTCGTACCATCGACTTCCGTAACACTGTCATCATCATGACCAGCAATGTCGGCACACGCCAGCTCAAGGAGTTCGGTCGCGGAGTTGGTTTTGCCACCATGACGAACACGGACGACAAGGAATTGTCCCGTTCCGTTATCCAAAAAGCGCTCAACAAGCAGTTCTCGCCCGAGTTCCTCAACCGCATTGACGAAATCATCACCTTCGACCAGCTCGAGCTCGACGCCATCCTCCAAATCATCGGCATCGAACTGCGTGGACTCTACAAGCGCATTAACGACTTGGGCATGACCCTAAAAATCACAGATGCGGCACAAAAGTTCATCGCAGAAAAAGGCTATGACAAGCAGTTTGGCGCACGTCCTCTTCGCCGTGCTATCCAACAGCACCTTGAAGACCGCATCAGCGAAATGATTGTTGAGATGGAAGTACAGGCAGGCGACACCTTCCTCGCCGATATACAAGATGACAAGATTGTGGTCTTGAAACAATCAGAAGAGGCATCATAATCTCCACACATATCCAATACCCCCAAGGGGAGACACGCTTTCCCCCATACAGAACGGACTCTGCGTAAACGTAGAGTCCGTTCTGTTTTTGTATAAAACGAGGCTACCCAATAATGGGTACAGCAAGCGTCCGTGTGAGTATGGCGATACTTACATGATAAACATCAATCGCGAAAATACCCATTTGGAGGTTGAGTTTGACGCATTTTGAGTATTGCGACTTCTTCGGGTTGTCCATACCTTTGCAGTCGATTTGACGAGAAGGGAACAATCCATCCCTTCCATCAGCGCAGACAGACATACAAACACTACATAAAAGCGTATAACAAAAACATAGAAGCATGAAAGTTGCAAACAAATGGACAGGGGCAGCAGTTGCCCTACTACTGAGCACAATGAACACAGACATGATGGCACAGTCTCACGACTACGATTCATCGACAATGGCAAAGCTTGAACGCACACTCTCGCGTTTCCACATCGGCGGATATGGCGAGGTGGCAATGTCGAGAAATTTCTACAGCGACAATCCTGACCGTTACAGCCTGCCCGACGAACACAGGAATGACCCCAGTCACGGACGATTCGACATTCCCCACATGGTGGTATATTTAGGCTATGACTTTGGTCGCGGATGGACCATGAGTTCAGAAATCGAGTTTGAACATGGCGGAACAGGTGGCGCGTATGAGAAGGAAGTCGATGAAGGCGGCGAATGGGAATCTGAGATAGAAAAAGGCGGTGAGGTTGCCCTAGAACAGTTCTGGATTCAAAAGTCCTTTGCTCCGTATGCCAATGTCCGCATGGGACACATGGTGGTGCCAGTCGGTTTGAACAACGCGCACCACGAGCCAACGAATTTCTTCACCGTGTATCGCCCCGAAGGTGAGAACACCATCCTCCCCTCCACTTGGCACCAAACCGGCATTGACTTTTGGGGACGTGCAGGCAACTGGCGGTACGAAGTACAATTCTTGGCAGGCTTGAATGCCGAGAACTTCACATCAGACGGCTGGATAAACAAAGGTGCCAGCAGCCCGCTGGAGTTTGAGCTATCCACCAAGTACGGCACATCGCTCCGCATTGACAACTATTCTGTGCCAGGTCTGCGCTTAGGACTGAGCGGTTACTATGGTCACAGCATCGGTAACGGCTACCCGAGAGACAAAGAAGGTGTGGATAAGGAGTACAAAGGCGTGGTGGCAATAGGAAGTTTTGACTTCACCTACAAGGGACACAACTGGATTGTGCGAGGTCAGGCAGACTATGGCTATATGGGCGACGCGGAGGAACTCTCCTATATCTACAACCGCATCAACACGAAGTCACCCTACCACACACGGACAGCCGTCAGTCAGAACGCATTCACATACGGCGTGGAAGCAGGGTATGACATATTCTCACAAATCAACAAGTNTCNTAACGNNGGANAACGCCTGNATGTGTTCGGACNCTACGAGCATTACAACCCTTGTGCATCCAGCAATGTGGAGAAGAAATACGACTACCACAACGTGAAGCGCATGGCAGTGGGCATCAACTATTACCCAGTGAAAGGCGTGGTTCTGAAAGCAGACTACTCACACAAGTTCTTGAAGAGCCAATACAACAACGAGCCAAGCCTCAACATAGGTTTCGCCTACGAGGGATGGTTCCTGTAAAAGAACAGCCTCAAAATCGGAGTCGGGGACTCCGACCAACCGATGTCGGGGACTCCGATTGGTCGATGTCGGGGACATCGATTTTGGAGGGCTTTTTGAAGGCATAGATTCACAATTTATTCATAAACCCATCAAAAAAAGCAAAAATGAAATTCAAATCATTATTCGGAATGGCTTTGCTGGCATCGACAGCAATGATAGCCACCTCTTGTAGTGACGACGACAACGACAACAACGAACTCGGTTTTGAGTTGAACACATCAACCACACCGCTGGTAGATGAAGACTCATACCCTACCCACGCAAGCGATTACTCCAGCCGCTCGTTTGGTCAAACCGCCATCAACAACTGCGGCGACCTTGTTACAGCTCTGGAAGCTGCCAACAAAACGATTGGCACTGCACGCCTAAACGAAACTCAGGAAGCTTACCTCCGCGAGGTGCTGAAAAACCTTGTAGATAACGTGATTGTGCCCACCTATACAGACTTGGCAAACAACACAGCTTGTTTGGAAGCCGAGCTGAAAGGACTGGATGTGAACACCTTGACACAGGACGACATTAACAACGCCTGCGAAACATTCAAGAAGACCCGTCTCTATTGGGAACGCAGCGAGGCATTCCTGGGAGGTGCAGCATCTGATTTCGACATCGACCCGACGATTGACTCTTGGCCGCTGAACCGTTCCTTGCTGCTCAACTATTTCAACTCCGGAGCAATGGATGAGGACATGCTTGACGATGCCTCAATCTTGGGCTTCCACGCACTGGAGTTCATCTTGTTCCGCAACGGACAGCCCCGTCTTGTGGCAGAGTTTCAGGGGAATGACACCTACAAGAACTTCACAGGTGTGAGTGGCGCGAAGGAGTTGATTTATGCACAGCAGGTGTGCAAACTGCTGAAGGAACGCACATTCCAGCTGCAAGTGGCTTGGGAAGGTGAAACAGCACAGAACGCAGACCGTGTCAGCGTGGTCAAAGCCGCAGGTTTGGACTACACAACGAAGAAGAATCTCAGCTATGGCGACAACCTGAAACAGGCAGGACAAGCCAACAGCACCTTCGCCACATTGAAAGATGCCATTGCACAAGTGCTGTCCGACGATGAAGGTTCTGCCGCCGCCATTGCCACCGAGGTTGGAACGGCCAAGATTGCCAATCCATTCTCAGCAGGTTACATCTTCTATGTGGAGTCACCTTACAGCTACAATTCCATCACTGACTTCAGCGACAACATCCGTTCCATCCGCAACATTTGGTTAGGCTCAACAGACCGTACTGCCAATAGATACAGCTTCCACACATTCTTCGCCAGCGTAGGCAAAGAGACGACCAACACTGCTGTGGAAGGAGGCTATGTCAACGCCATCGCTGCCATCAGCAATATGCCTTCTCCCTTCGTGAAGTATTGTAGCACCATCTGGAATCTTCCTTACGAGGACGACGACCGCACAGCTGACGACATTGAAGAGGAGTAACACATACAACAACACACAAATAGTGCTCCGTCTGGTACAACAGGCGGAACACGTTTGTGGTTTCTACATCTTATTATAACACAAAGACAGACTTATGGANAACAAATTCTTACTGAAATCTTCGCTACTGCTCATGATGAGCTGTCCACTGCTAACAGCATGTAGCGACAATGACGACACCAACGGAAAAGCCTTGGGCACACTGGAAGAGGAGGAAAGCCAGTTTGGCAAGGCTAACGACGTGTTCACAGCCGCCGAATGGTATCCAGGCGGAGAACTGGGCACAACTCCCAAAGCCAGCTATTCGGCTGTAGCACCTTGTGCAGAGCAGATGGGACTGGAGACAAATTTCAATAAAGGCGAAGACTTTTTCGAGCATCTCTACACCTACACCGACGAGCCTCGCAAAGGTCTGGGACCTGCATGGGTGCGCAGCAGCTGCATCCACTGCCACCCATCTTATGGTCACGGAAAACGCCAGACGGAATACCGCGCCAACACCATCGGCAACGGCTATCTGTTGGTCGTTTACCATCCCGATGAGGCTTTCACCGAGGACGGTGTACGCTACACAGACTTCCCTTCCAACTATATCGCCGAGGTGACAGGCATGCCTCAAACCAAAGCCATGGAACCTTTCAAAGCACCTATCGACGAGAACCAAATCTCCATCACATGGAAGAAGGTGGAAGGCAACATGCCCAGCGGACTCCCACTGCGCTTCCCCGACGGAGAGACCTACGAACTCATCTATCCAGAGGTCAATATCCCCGTCACAGCCTTCAACACCAATCCTAAGCCAACAAACTACGAGGTACGCCTCGAATCCACCATCGGCATCTACGGAACAGGGCAACTCGATGCCATCAGCACCGAAGACATGAAGGCACAGTATGCAGCCGAAGCAAACTATACTCAACTCAACCCAAGAATGTGGGACACGACGGCACAAGATTGGGCAGATGGTGCTTACTACACACTTGCTGACGGCACAAAAGCCATCAAGAAGTTCACCTACGCCATGACCCGTGCCTCGCTACAAGACGGTGCTGGTGCCAATGCCATCTGGAACATCACCAACGTGACCCGCTCCGACCGCCGCTACCTCTACTCCACTACCGCATGGGCAAAAGCCATGTCGGAAGACCCTGAGGTCATCAGCTACATCCGTCAGAACGGTAAGGACGTGTCTTCTCTCGTGCATCCCTACTATGCTGAGACCGACGAAAAGATTGCAGAGAAAGTCTTTACCATGCTCGACATGAACACGGCTGCCAAAGGCGGAGACAACTACACCGCTGCGTTTGGCGAAGCAGAGATGAGTGACAAAGACTACTATGACTTCATGGTATGGCATCGTGGTCTTGCCGTGCCTGCCGCACGCAACCTTGATGACCCTATCGTACAGCGCGGCAAAGTGGTATTCAACCAGATTGGATGCGCCAGCTGNNACCGACCCTCATGGCAAACCAAAGAGGACAACNACTGGGTGGACAATAGCATCAAGGCCTACGCAANCGCCAATGGNCTGGACGCAAACAAGATATTACCGAAGTTCTCTTATCAGACCATTTGGCCATACACTGACATGGTGCAGCACCGTCTCTTCATGGAGAACGACATCCGAACAGGATGGTGCAGAACCACTCCACTGTGGGGACGCGGCTTGTCACTCCGTCTGACTGGTGCCGAAGACAGATTGCACGACTGCCGTGCCCGCAACGAGATTGAAGCCATCATGTGGCATGCCTACAGCAAGCAGTCTGATGCCTATTCTTCTACCAAGAAGTTCTACGAACTGAAGAAGGAGGACCGAGATGCCGTAGTGAAATTCCTCCGCTCCATCTAAGACGGAAATATCTCTATACAAACAATATATAAGCCTGTGAGCCGTTATATTAGAAATTAGATAAACCAACAAGTATTCCTACGCTGTGATTAAAAACATCACATTCACTCTATACGCTATAGCCATCCTTGTGATGGCTATAGCAACCATTACAGAGAAGACGCATGGCACTCCATTCGTACTCAGCAACATCTATGGTTCATGGTGGTTCACCGCCTTGTGGTCGCTACTGGCTATTGGGGGGATTGCCTACCTGTTCCAACGGAGAATCAAACGAATCACCATCATTATGCTACACGGCTCTTTTCTCCTTATATTGGCAGGCGCATTACTTACGCACCTGACTGCGTGGCAAGGGACTATGCATCTGCGCAAAGGAGAAGCTGTAAACTATTGCTATATAGAGGAATACGGAGCATCAAGCCCCAAGAAGATTCCTTTCACCATCACACTCATAGATTTCAATATCCGCTACCACAGTGGTACAGAAACAGCTGCTGACTATGAATCACACCTCACCATTCGGACGGACGCAGCAACGGAACATGGATACACTTCCATGAATCACATCTATTCCACTCATGGTGTCCGTCTTTATCAGAGTGGCTACGATGACGATATGGAAGGAACAACCCTATCGCTCAACAGCGACCCTTGGGGTATTCCTGTCACATACACGGGCTATGGTCTCCTGTTTCTTTCCATGATTCTGACACTCATTGACCCCAAGGGACGATTCCGTCAGCTCATCCACAAAGCAAGTACTGCCGTCGTATTCCTATTGCTGTTACCCGTTCAAGCTCATGCTCTCAACACATTCCCAAAGGAGACGGCTACGGAATTTGGACAACTATGCATCAACTATGATGGTCGTATCTGTCCTGTACAAACACTTGCACTTGATTTCACCCGTAAGCTATACGGCAAGTCTTCCTATAATGGATACACGGCAGAACAAGTACTTTGTGGCTTTACATTCTTCCGCAACGAATGGAGCCAAGAGCCATTGATACGCATTAAATCGGCAGATTTGCGTCAACGCATAGGTTTGCCAGAATACACTTCGCTTGCATCATTGTTCAGGCAACAAGGCTACATCCTTGGTCCTTTCCTCCAGGAATACTATCAAGGGAATGGCGATAANNTCCATGAGGAGGTGGTGAAAGTTGACGACAAGGTCATGCTCATCATGCAAGTGTCCAGANGAGAACTATTACGCATCTTTCCGTTCGAGGGCAAGTGGTATTCCCCTTCCGACAGTTTGCCACCCATGATTGAAGCAGACCGCAGAGCATACTTCCGAAACGCCTTGCCGATGCTCGCCATGTATGTAACTGACCATCAAATGACCAACACCAATGAGATGCTCAAGAAACTGGCGAAGTACCAACGGATTTATGGAGCAGCAGACATGCCCTCGCCCACTCGCCTTGCCGCAGAACACCTCTACAACAGCATTCCTTTCGCCCAAGTGCTATTCATGGTGTGTCTCACCTTCTCATTCATCAGCCTGTTGCATCGACAATGGGCAAAGAAGCTTTCGTTCATCGTGCTTATCTCCACATTCCTTGCCCTTACACTCTGTCTGGCTTTACGATGGATAATTAGCGGATACATCCCCATGAGCAACGGTTATGAGACCATGCTACAGATGGCATGGATGGTCATGCTTGCTTCGCTTTTCGTCTATCGAAATTTCCGCATCGTGCTCACCTTTGGCTTGCTGCTTTCAGGCTTCCTCCTTCTCGTCAGCCACCTCGGGCAGATGGATCCTAAAATCACTCACCTGATGCCTGTGCTGTCATCACCTTTACTGAGCATTCATGTTAGCTGTGTCATGATGGCATATGGACTATTCAGCATCACCTTTGCCTGTGGAGTCTATGGCATCATCAACCGCAAGAAGATGAAAGAGATGCACTTGTTATCACAACTTTTCCTGTTCCCCGCCGAGTTCTTGCTGACAGCAGGCATCTTTCTGGGGGCTATTTGGGCAAATGTAAGCTGGGGACGCTATTGGGGATGGGATCCTAAGGAAGTCTGGGCACTCATCACCATGCTCATCTATGCCATTCCCATGCACAGTTCATCTGTGCCATGGATAAGGAAGCCTATCCACTATCACATTTTCATGACAAGTGCCTTCCTCGCAGTACTCATCACATACTTCGGTGTCAATTTCTTCTTAGGCGGTCTGCACAGCTATGCCAATCAGTAACCTTCTTCCGCTCGAAAAAGAAAATAAGTTCTCGTTTTCCATATTTACTCGTTTTTTTACACTACCTTTGCATTGTATATGGAATTTGTAACAAAGAAAATAGACAATATAGGTGCTCGCATAGAATTGACGCGCTTCACCGCAGGTTGTGTAACAGAACTGCACGCTATGCTCCATGTGAAAGCGCAAGGCGAATTGTTTGAGACGCAGTTTGCCCGTCTGCAACAAGCAAAGGAAGCACTGATGGAAATGGAAGAGACGAAAGCCGCCAAAGTGGTGTTTAAACGCTATTTCCTAAGTGATGCAACCAATCAGGTTCCACGGATTGAAGAAAACGATATCTGTACGATTTCGTATATTCAGCAACCTCCGCTGGATGGTTCAAAGGTGGCAATGTGGCTATACATGCAGCAGGGCACAGAAGTGAACCACATGAATGGTTCGACCGTAGTGAGCCACAACGGCTACCGCCACATCTGGACAATGGGACTGATGAACACCTCGGTTGACACGTCGTATATGCAGACATGGAAAACGTTGCTCTCTTACATTGACACCTTAAAGCGGTTTGATGCAACTTTGGAGTCGAACTGCATTCGTACATGGTTCTTTGTCCGCGATGTCGATACACAATACAGCGGATTAGTAAAGTCACGCAGAGAGTGTTTCGTCGAACAAGGATTGACACCAGACACTCACTATATAGCCTCTACAGGCATCGGTGGAACACCAGCAGACCCGAAAGCGCTGGTGCAGTTAGGCTGTTATGCCATAACGGGCTTCCAACCAGACCAGCAACGCTATNTCTATGCGCTGTCNCANTTGAACAAAACCNTCGAGTACGGTGTCANCTTTGAACGAGGAACACTGATGCAGTATGGAGACCGTAACCACATATACATCTCAGGTACAGCTTCCATCGACAATAAAGGCGAAGTGNNGCATATAGGTGACATCGGCAAACAGACCCTGCGCATGTGGGAGAATGTGGAAAAACTGCTTGAAGAAGGCGGTATGGGCTATGAAGACGTGATGCAGATGGTTGTGTATCTACGCGACGGCTCCGACTACGAGGTGGTGAAACAGATGTTCAACAAGAAGTTCCCTAACATGCCCTTGATAATCACGTTAGCACCAGTATGCCGCCCAACGTGGCTCATCGAGATGGAATGTATGGCGGTCAAAAAAGCGACTAATCCCTTCCCTGATTTTTAAGTGACATTACATATATTACGAAAAAAGGAACACTGGATTCAGTGTTCCTTTTTTCGTGGCGGAAAGTGAGGGATTCGAACCCCCGGAACAGTTACCCGTTCACCGCATTTCGAGTGCGGCCCGTTCGACCACTCCGGCAACTTTCCTCGTAAAAGGGCAAGCTCACCAAACAAGCCCACCCTTATGAAAAAGCTGGGAGGAGATGTGNTGAAACNCCGATGTTGTAAGATTTGAGTATTTACTGCNCTTTGTAATCCACCGACACTAAAGTTTCCAGATGCCGAAATCCCATATTCAAAGACATGGCGACTTCTGGATTGTGGTCCGCCATTAGGCAATAAAATCATCTCGGTTCCAGTAATTAATTTGATGAGTATCCCAATCGATCCTGTACCCCAGCCTATATGTGTTAGCGATGACTCCGTTTTGTATCAGTTCACTCACTGACTGGGAGCACCTTCGCTTTTCCATAGGCAAAGGTAGAACATTCATAGCATATAAACAAAGGATTTGAAGAAAAAATTCTCCAAACCCTCTGTTTTCTTCTCAAGTCTAAACCTGAACGCTGTTGACGCAACCTATTCGCCCAAATAAATGGCGAATGACATGGCTCGACCCGCAGGCGTTTTACCCCAAATCCAGAGGGTTTGCTCGTCACTGCCCTGTGCGGTACGGAAAGCGGATTCCATATCGGTTGCAGACTTGATGTTTTGGTTATTCGCCTTCAGGATGATGAAGCCTTCGGGTACACCAGCATCCTTTAAGTATCCACTCTTCAAATTCTTGACCTGCACGCCAAAGGAAAGATGCAAGGTTTTCTTTTGACTCTCCGTCAGTTCAACAAACTCTGCGCCCAATACATCAGACTTCTGCGTCTTGATGACATTGGTACTACCCTTTGCGTTACGGAACGTGAGTGAAGCAGTCTTCTCCTTCTTATCCCGAATATACCCAACAATAGCTGTATCACCAGGACGATATTTGGTGGTAGCCTCTTGAAGTTCAGACATCTTCGTCACCTTCTTTCCGCCCACGGAAACAATCACGTCTCCCTTCTTGATGCCAGCTTCGGCAGCAGCACCATCTTCCACCACTTCAGCCACATAAACACCATCATTCGTGCCAAAGTCGGCTGTAAACGTCTCATCCTCATGTTTCTGTGCATCAATGTAGTCGCGCAAAGTTACACCGCTAATGCCCAACAGAGCACGCTGTACCGTACCATAGGCTTTGAGGTCTGTCACCACCTTTGTCATAATGGTGGTAGGAATAGCGAAACCATACCCAGTAAACGAGCCCGTCTGCGAATAGAGCATAGCATTGATGCCCACGAGTTCGCCCCGAGTGTTGACCAATGCACCACCAGAGTTACCTGCGTTGATGGCAGCATCCGTCTGGATGAACGACTCAATGCCATTTTTGTGAGCACCCAAGTTACGTGCCTTTGCTGACACAATACCAGCAGTAACGGTAGAAGTGAGATTGAAAGGATTGCCCACAGCCAAAACCCATTCACCTACTCTCAGCTGGTCAGAGTCGCCAATCACAATAGCGGGTAATTGTGTGGCATCAATCTTCAGCAATGCCAAATCTGTGTCGCCATCAAGACCGATGACATGAGCCGTGAACTCGCGGTTGTCATTCAGCGTAATGGTTATCTCATCGGCATTCTCCACCACATGGTTGTTCGTCACGATATAACCATCTTCGGAAATAATCACGCCCGAACCTGCAGACTCACGCTTCGGAGTCTCCACCTGACGACGTTGGCTGCCACCGCCACCACGGCCAAAGAAATCACCAAAGAAATCGGCAAAAGGGTCATGATATTCAACCATCTGCTTCTTACCCTTTTGTACGCATTTGATATATACGACCGCATTGCAAGCCTTCTCTGCCGCCTCCGTCAAATCGACTGGTTGAGCAGCAGGATGAGCAGCATTAGACAGTTGCATCAAGTTGACTGTTTTCTCCACAGCTGGCACAGAAGTGCCTGTCGGCGACATTGCCATACGAGTTGAGTTTTGCGACAGGGAATAAGCAAAGGCTCCTGTCAATCCTGCAAGAAAGGCCACACATGCCAGTGTACCATAAAATCTTTTTGTTGCTTGTTTCATAATGTTCTTTTCATTCGTTTTTAGTTATGTTTTTATCACTCTTATGAAACGAACCATCACATCCAAATCCCATATCTGCATCATGGACACAACGTATTCGTTTTCGGGCACAAAATAACAACAAAAATCTTTCTCATCAAAACATTTCACCCATGTTTTTTGTCAGTGTTGAACTTGTTTAACAAATGCGACAGAAGCATTAACACGGATTAAGAAATTTGCTTAAATCACAACACACAAATTAACACAATTACAAAAAGAGGAGGATATGTCATAGCATCGACATATCCTCCTCTTTACAATATACATACAGGGAATTATTCCCACTCTATCGTTGCTGGCGGTTTGGAAGAGATATCATAGCATACGCGGTTCACTCCACGCACGTTACGAATAATTTGGTTGCTCACCTCAGCCAAGAAATCGTAAGGCAGTTTCGCCCAGTCGGCGGTCATGGCATCGGAAGAGGTGACAGCACGGAGAGCCACGGGGTTCTCATAGGTACGCTCGTCGCCCATCACGCCCACCGACTTCACATCAGAGAGGAGGATGACACCTGCCTGCCAAATTTGGTCGTAAAGGGACACCTCGATTTCACCATCCTTCATGTCAGCAGGGACACCAGCGGCAAGCACCTTACGGGCTTCCTCGCCAGAGAGCTTCACTTTCCAGTTGCGTAGACCACGAATGAAGATGTCATCAGCTTCTTGCAGCACACGCACCTTCTCGGGGGTTATGTCGCCCAAGATGCGCACAGCCAAGCCAGGACCAGGGAACGGATGGCGCGTGATGAGATGTTCGGGCATCTGAAGTTGACGCCCCACTCTACGTACCTCATCCTTGAAGAGCCACTTAAGCGGTTCGCAGAGCTTCAAGCCCATCTTCTCCGGAAGACCTCCCACGTTGTGATGCGACTTGATAACCTTGCCCGTAATGTTGAGCGACTCAATGCGGTCAGGATAGATAGTGCCTTGAGCAAGCCACTTGGCACCCTCAATTTTCTTGGCTTCAGCCTCGAACACGTCGATGAAACCAGCACCGATAATCTTACGCTTGCGTTCGGGTTCGCTCACGCCAGCCAACTCGGCATAGAATTTAGCCGAAGCGTCCACGCCCACCACATTTAAGCCCAAACACTCATAGTCACGCAACACGTCTGCAAATTCATTCTTACGAAGCAATCCGTTGTTGACGAAAATACATGTGAGATTGCTGCCTATCGCGCGGTTGAGCAACACGGCTGCCACTGACGAATCCACACCACCTGAAAGTCCGAGAACCACCTTCTCATCGCCTACTTGCTGACGCAATTCGGCTACAGTTTGTTCCACAAATGAGGCAGGAGACCAATCCTGCTTACCACCACAAATGTCAACCACGAAATTGCGGAGCAGTTGGGTGCCATCTACAGAATGGAACACCTCTGGATGGTACTGCACACCCCAAATACGCTCATCATTGGCAGCATAAGCGGCATACTTCACCGTTGCCGTGGAAGCGATACAACGGAATCCCTCAGGCAAGCAAGTAATCGTGTCGCCATGAGACATCCACACTTGGCTGTTAGGAGCAAAATCCTTCAAGAGAGGATTGTCCTGCTCCATGTACACAAGGTTAGCACGACCATACTCACGCGTGCCCTCTGGTTCCACCTTACCACCGAAAGTGTGTGCCATCAGTTGCGCACCATAGCAGATGCCCAGGATTGGATACTTGCCACGGATAGCAGCGAAATCAAGTTTGAACGCCCGCTCTTCATACACACTATAGGGCGACCCCGACAGGATAACACCAATCACGTCTGGGTCATCCTGTGGAAATTTGTTATAAGGCATGATTTCGCAGAACGTGTTCAACTCGCGAACACGACGACCTATCAGCTGTGTCGTTTGCGAACCAAAGTCTAAGATAATTATTTTCTGCATATATTATATAATATGTGTAGTTTCGTTAGAAGATACAAAGTTACAATTAAGCGAGCACAAAACAAAATAAAAGAATATTTTTTTCATTTTTATCCCAAACGGGAAACGAGGAAACAAACATTAAAAGCATGCAAGACACTGGTCCATTGACAACTTTGCAACCAATCTGTTTGTGGGGCTTACTGCGTATAACCTGCTATCGAACAAACCATCTATAAACATTGAAATCATTGACCAAAGTAGACTTACTGCATAATTCTTATATCACCTCACGCCATTTTTACTGATATATTCGTACATAGTCTATCTCATATTTCATAGGCAGAGCATCCCGCGATATCTCTCCACCGTGGTCTCCGCCAAGAGCAAGATTAAGAAGGACATAGTGAGGCTGACGCATGGGATTCGAGCCACTTCCGATTTTGCCATTGTATGTATCCTCCAATGATATCTCATTCAGAAGATCATCATCAAGGAATATTCTCAGATAATCCTTGTCCCAATCCAAACGCCAAATATGAAATTTAGATGTCCAATCCGGATCCTTTTCAAGAAACTTATCAAAAGGCACTGCCTTGCTGTTCCACTTAGCATCATACGGTTTGTCTTTACCCCATGCCGCGTTGGCAAGAATATGGGGAATACCATTTATACGATAATACTCCATGACATCAATCTCACCATTTGACGGCCAGGGCATATCCTTCCCTAAAGTCCAAATTGCAGGCCATGCACCAGGAGCAACGGGAATCCTGGCACGGACTTCCAGTGTACCATACTGAAACTCCTGCTTGCCACGAGTATTTACCGAAGCTGATGTGTAATCAATAGTCGGGCGAGAACTACGCCAGTCTTTTGCCCCTTCGCGATACAATGGATTGGGTCTATGTTCCTTGCGTACCTCAAGCACAAGAAGGCCGTCCTTGCAATAGGCATTTTCCGTCTGATACCACTGGGCTTCATGATTGCGAACAAACCCTTCCTCAAAGCTCCAGTAAAGACCGTCAATAGGTCCGTCGGTATTGAACTCATCGCTCCATACAAGTCTTTTACCGACTTTTAGTTTGTCTCCACTGAGATCGACCTCAAAAATCTGTGGGATGCGGATGTAGTTGCCATGGTCATTACGATGACTATGGACAGACATAAGCCAACGACCAGACAAATCCTTGAACAACATTCCATGACCATGGTCGGGTGGTGTAATAGGTTTCTCTTCCTGTATCCACGGACCATCTATATTGCCACTTTCTGAATAAGCCACCCCTTGCGTGTAGACTCCATATATCCAGCTTGTCCATATCATGCCGAGTCGTCCAGTGTCTGTACGGAACAACCAAGGACCATCAGTCACTCTGTTAGGCACAATTTTGCCGTCGAGTTTTTCTCGGCTCCAAGGAGACGCACTTGCCTTGAAAAGCAGTTTGCAGTCTCCGACTGATCCGCTTAAATCATCTTTAAGCCGAACTCTTTCCATTGTACCGTCCCAGTTGGAAATCCATTCTCCGCAATACACCATATAAGGCTTACCGTCACTGTCCACCCAAAATGTTCCATCAAGCGTAGGACGATTTTCCGGCAAATAGATTTCATCCGAAATCGGACGATAAGGTCCCCATGGTACATCGCTAACCATAACATGAGTTGCTCTGCGAGGGAGATTCATTCCTTTGAATGAACCGACATTCACTTCTTTGTTTGTAAAAGTGGCAAAGCAATAATACTTACCGTTATAGAGGTGCAGTTCCGCAGCCCAGATNTCGGGATTGCGNCCCATCCACGAAGTGGTNTCAGGCTCAATCAGACTATATGGACCAGTCCACTTATCAAGGTCGCGACTTANCCATAACTTTCCCGAAGTTCCGGTCATATAATNCAGTCCAGATTCTTTGNCAGCAAGAACACACNGATCGCTAAGGCGAANGGAATCACGTGGAATATCTACCTTGAATCCCCAAAGCTGACGCGAACGCAAAGACTCGAATGGTTCTCCTGCCACAGCCTTTCCACAAGGCAATAGCAAGGAAAAAACAAGTACTGTAAGAAACTTCCTGATATTCATACTATCTGAATTTAACGTGGGTTTGACAAATTATAATCATCTACAAATTGGGTGGTCGCTATGCTTACCGAGGACAAAGTTAGGGAATTATTTTGTATTGCGGACGACTCTTGCTGCTTTTTTGATGCCATGACAGAAAATCTACACAAGCGAGGATATCAAGTGAACATACAGAGGTGGTGGAAAACATCTCTCAGAAAGCCCCCTAAAATCGATGTNCCCGACATCGACCAATCGGAGTCCCCGACATCGGTCAGCCGGAGTCGGGGACTCCGATTTTGAAGCGAACAGCAACAGGTAAGGGGGTGAGAGAAATATGAGGGGTAAGAGGTATGAGCATTGAGGCTCCAAACGAGAAAAAGGATGTCGGAAACGATATTCTTTTTCCCATTTCATGAATTATTCTACTNATAATTCGTANCTTTGCAACGATTTTGGATGTTTATGAGAAGATTCTTACACATTATTATATATATAGGGATGCTGTTCTGCGCATGGCCGATGGCAGCCATGACCGATGGCGACAAGTTTGTGGTTGTGCTCGATGCTGGTCATGGTGGCAAAGACCCAGGTGCGATAGGCTCTTCTCCACAAAATCGGGAAAAAGACATCAATCTGAGCATTACACTCGAAGTGGGTCGATTGTTGAAGGCGAACTGCCCTGATGTGAAACTCACTTATACCCGCAGCACCGACGTGTTTATCGAACTGGGACGACGTGCAGAGATAGCCAACAAGGCCAAGGCCGACCTCTTTGTGAGTATCCATACCAACGCCCTGCCCAAGACCGCTCGCAAAGCTATGGGCGTACAGTCATACTCCCTATGTCTGCGCACGGCGGCGACCAATCTTGATGTGGAAAAGCGTGAAAACTCGGTGATTGCGCTGGAGGGAGAAGCAGCCAAGAAGTATGACTACAACCCTTCGCCCGAGAGCAACATCATGTTTGAGTTGATGCAGGACCACGATATGAAGGAGAGTGTCAACTTTGCCAAGATTGTGCAAGGAGAAATGGTAAACACAGGCGGACGGAACAACCAAGGAGTGCTACAAGCTAATCTGGCGGTGTTGCGTCTCACTTATATGCCCAGCGTCCTGTTGGAGGTTGGCTATATTTCTACACCCGCAGAGGAACAATTCCTCATGTCCACAGCAGGTCGACAAATCATGGCAAAGAGCATCTACAATGCCATCGTGAAATACAAGTCACAAAAGACAGGCAAAGCGTCAAAGCTGGAGAAAGCCACGCCTGAGACACATACGACTGCTGCCGCTACGCCCAATGTGTCAACCGCTGACGACAAGAGCGACTGCCCTCCTGCCACCACACAAAAGCAGACCATGTACAAAGTACAAGTGCTGGCTGGCAGTGTCAGGCTGTCCCCTAACGATAAGCAATTCAAAGGTTTGTCCTGCGAGATGCACCAACAAAACGGACGTTACACTTACACTTACGGTTCTGCCGCTACCTTGCAGGAAGCAAAACGTCTACGACAATCCATCATCGACAAATTTCCACAAGCATTCATCGTAACATTTGAAAAATAATCCTATGAACATCAGCAAAGAAATCAAGATAGCCGTTGTGGCGGTACTTTCCGCCATCATCATCTATGTAGGCATCATCTTCCTCAAAGGACTGAAACTGTTTAACGACGAAGTGTCCTACTTCGTCGAGATTGCCGACGTGCAAGGTATGCCAACGGCATCCGACGTGCGTGCCAACGGTCTAAAGGTGGGCACGGTCAAGACCATCGCCTTCAATGCTGCCCGACAGGACATGCTGGTGGAGATCACCATCAATCCAAACTTCCACCTGCCCAAGGGTACCAGTGTCTATATGACCAAGGAGATGCTCGGCAGTGCCATGATGAACCTCAAGCTGGGTCCCAACCCTGACGACATCCTGCAACCGGGCGACACCCTGTACGGCTCGCCCATGACAGACCTCATGTCTGCCGCTGGCGATATGGTGCCACAGGTACAAGCCTTACTGCCCAAGATAGACTCCATCCTGTCAGCACTCAACACCTTGTCTAACGACCCAGCTTTGGCTACCTCCGTCCACAACATGGCGGCTATCTCCGAAGAACTGAAAGTGACCACCGCTCAAATCAACGGTCTGCTGCAGAAGGACGTGCCACAACTCATTGCCAAGACTAACAACATCTGCACAAACTTGGAGACCACTACTGCTCAATTCAACCAAATAGACTTAACAGGGATGGCAAACAAAGCAGATGCCACTTTAGGAAACCTGCAAGACATGACCTTCAAACTCAGCACAGCCATGAACAGCAAGAACAACTCCCTTGGCATGCTGATGAATGACAACGCCATCGCCCTGCATCTCGACTCCACGATGATGAACTCTTCGCGTCTGCTGGAGGATGTCCGACTGCACCCCAAACGCTACGTCCATTTCTCTCTCTTCGGAAAGAAAGGCAAATAGAAAGAGGGCATTCAAGAAAAGGTGAAAGACGCTTCTATTTGAATTTAATTCAAACAGTGTCCTCGCCTTTCAGAAGTTTCAGCCAAGACCAAGGAATCGTGTAAAAGACAGCGATTTAAGCATACGAAAGAAAAGTAAAAGCCACATTGTCTCACACATAAAACAAATCCTTAACCCTCTATCAATCAGCGAACAAATACAAAACATTACAAAACAAGAGGGTTCAAGACTTGGCAAACATAAGNGGCNNAAAGAAAGCGGATTNAAGCATCNGTGAAAAACGCTTCAAGAANGAGATNTTGCTATCNCGNAAANNNGNACGAACNTTGCACTNGTTAGAACAATCGGCTGAAACCAAAATGGTAGAAATAGAAGAAAATTCAAAACTCTTGTGGGAGAAGTGTCTCGGCATCATTCGCGACAATATCTCCCCTCAACAATTCGCGGCATCGTTTGCCTTCGTNGAGCTGCACAGCTTTGAAGAGGGCAAACTTACACTCAATGTGCCCAGCGAATTTGTGAAGAAGTTGTTGGAAGAGAACTTCTTGCCACTCATGGTTTCTACCTTCAAGCGTGTCTTTGGTTCTAATATCACATCTTTGTTTTATCGTGTAAAGGTGGTCAAGTCCAAACGAGGCGGTGACATACAAGAGAAAGGCAATATGCCAGCCAAGGTCATCAGCGGTCCCTCTCGCTCAGATGTCCGCAAAGCACCAGACGACGTGACTGCTCCACAAGTGCAGGACCTCGATTCTCAACTGATTCAAAACTATACCTTTGAAAACTATATCAAAGGCGAGAGTAATCTGTTGGCACGCTCCGTGGGTGAATCCATAGCAACCAATCCAGCCAAGACATTCAATCCATTCTTTGTCTTTGGTCCTTCAGGATGTGGCAAGACCCACCTTATCAATGCCATTGGTCTGCGTATCAAGGAACTGCATCCACAAATGCGTGTGCTCTACTTGTCAGCCCACCTTTTTACGGTGCAATTCACCGACGCTGTTCGTCAGAACAAGACCAATGAATTCATCCGCTTCTATCAGAGCATTGATGTACTGATACTCGATGATGTACAAGAACTATCGGGTAAGGACAAGACCCAAAACACCTTCTTCCACATCTTCAACCATTTGCATGTCAACGGAAAGCAGATTATTCTTGCTGCTGACCGTCCGCCTNTTGCCATCCAAGGNTTAGAGGACCGACTGCTCACCCGCTTCAAATGGGGAATGCAAGCAGAGATTGAGAGACCCACACAAAACCTACGACTCGACATCCTTTCTGCCAAGGTTGAAAAGGAGGGTCTCAAGATTCCTGCCAACGTGCTTAGATTCATATCTGAGAATGTGGATGATAGTGTGCGCGACCTCGAAGGCATTATCAATTCGCTTATGGCTTACTCCGTGGTGTACAACTGCAGCATCAACATGAGCCTGATGCAAAAAGTCATGCCACGGTTTGTGGAGAAGACAGAACACCCTATCACCATCGACGATGNGAAGCAATGCGTATGCAACTACTTCAATCTGAAGATGAACCAATTAGACTCACGCACACGCACTCAGAAGATTGCTTATGCCCGACAACTTGCCATGTTCCTCTCCAATCAACTCACAGGCAAATCGCATGTACAAATTGGTGTCAACATCGGTAACCGCAACCNTGCCACCGTCATTCATGCCATCAGGCAAATCAAAGACATGATGGAAGTCGATGAGCAGACACGCCAAGATGTGACCGAGTTACAAAACACGCTGCAAGCTTCTTGCAGAAGTTAAACATACGAATAATACTGACTTAACCTATAATTTTACTTTTTACCTTATGCTCAAACAAGAGGGGGNAGGNNTCGCNATGACACCNACCCCTCGCTTTTTTCATCAGCTACCATGTTTACGAAGGAAAAGCAAGCTACCCTGTTCTTACAAGAAGCCCTGCCCTTTCAATGCAGCCAGCAACCCTTCTGACATGGCTTCATTATCCTTCTTCGTATATCGGCAATCCGTATATACCTGTGCCAAGTTCTCCTTCTTGTTCAGTTCCACAAACTTTTGGTTCTCCTCCAACTGCTCCTTGAAATAGTAGATGATGTCCAGTTGGTTAGGTGTGTAGTCTTGATACGTTTCTTCATGAATATACGCCAAATGCGGCAAACGGTCAGGCTGCTCCGGACACTCATCGGGAACACCCACTGTGATGGTGGCTACGGGGAATGTGAGACGGGGCAGTTTCAGCACATCAATGATGCCCTGCGGATTATACAGCGTAGTGCCCAGATAACAAGTGCCATAGCCCGCTTCCTCGGCTAACGAGCAGAAGGCCTGCACATACAAGAGCGTGTCGCTCACCGCATTCATCCACGACAACATATTATCATAACCAGCTTGTGCATCGCGCAACTCACACCACTTCGTAAAACGGTTAAAGTCCGCACAAAACGTGAGCACCACAGGTGCCCCCTTCACCATCGGCTGATTGAAGTGCAACGGCGAGAGCTTCTCCTTCATCTCGTCCGAACGCGTCACCACCACACTATACAACTGCATATTGCCCATTGTAGCCGCACGCGAAGCCTGATACAGCATGGTCTCCAACTTCCCCGCAGGAATATCCTCCTGCTTATACTTACGGATGGTCCGTCTTGTCACGATAGATGTCTTCATGTCCTTTTCTGTTTATTACAATCTATAACTTGGCAAAGATAAGCATTTTCGGTGTTTTTTTCCCAGCCATGCCCCCACTTTTCACTTTTTTTATCTACCTTTGCCCATACTTAACAATTCTGTTGCAACAAAACAACACCTAATATGCCATCCGTTTCTACATTATCCACAGCAATTCTACGCCTGCTGACCGACTTCGGCGAAGACCGCCTGAAGAATGCGCTCTCAGCCAGCGCCACCGCCGAACAAGCTGACAATGCCTCCAAAAACAATACAGACCGCCAAGAGCTACTTGCCCTGCTCGAAGGCGAGATATACTCCTATCGTCCCCAGTTTGAAATCACAGAGAAACGCCCTGTCAGCCTTGAGTGCGACGTGGTGAAATTCCAGAACAAGAAAGAAAAGTGGGTGGCATTCGTCGGGCTGCTCGATGGCTACCCCTACGAAATCTTCACGGGTGTGCTCGACGACGAGGATGGCATCGCCTTGCCCAAGACTGTCACCAAAGGTCACATCATCAAGCACATCGACGAAGACGGCAGCAAACGCTATGATTTCACCTTCGTCAATCGCCGAGGATACAAAACCACTGTTGAAGGTCTCTCCGAACGCTTCAACAAGGAGTATTGGAACTACGCCAAGCTCATCAGCGGCGTACTCCGCTACCGCATGCCCCTCACCCATGTCATCAAACTCATCAGTTCCTTGCAGCTCGATGATGAGAACATCAACACATGGACGAACGGTGTGGCACGCGCACTCAAGAAATACACCGTCTCCACCGACACATCCGAAGTCATCGAAGAAACAGACGAACTAATCGATGAGCCATAAAGTCATCATCCGCCAATTACGGCTCTATGCCTATCACGGCGTGATGGAACAGGAGCGGAAGATAGGAGCCTACTTCACCATCGACCTCGAAGTGGGCACAGACTTCACCCATGCCCTCCAGCACGACGACCTCCGCGGCACCATCTCCTATGCCGACCTCTTTACTATCATCCAACGCGAAATGGCGACACCATCCCAGTTGCTCGAACACGTAGCCGGACGCATCGCCCATGCCATCCTGGCAGAACACCCTACCGCCACGTCCGTCCATCTGCAACTGCTCAAGGAGAATCCCCCCATGGGAGCCGACTGCCAAGGAGCTGGCGTTGAAATCACCCTGCACCGAAATCATGAACTAAATCTATAAAAACCAAAACAATGAGTACGACAACTAACAAAATGACCAACTACCGCTGGGTCATCTGCGCGATGCTTTTCCTCGCCACCACGGTCAACTACATGGACCGCCAAGTGCTTTCACTCACATGGAAAGACTTCATCGCGCTCGACTTCCACTGGAGCGATGCCGACTATGGCTTCATCACAGCCGCATTCTCCATCTTCTACGCCTTCATTTCACTCTTCGCAGGCAAGTTCATCGACTGGATGGGCACCAAGAAAGGCTACATCTGGGCCATCGTCATCTGGTCCATCGGTGCCTGTCTCCATGCCGGATGCGGCATCCTCACCATGTCGCTCACTCACATCCCTAACGAGGAAACACTGCAAGCCGTCAAAACTGGTACCACCCTTGCACTCACCATCAGTGTGTGGCTCTTCCTCGCCTGCCGCATTGTGCTTGCCACAGGCGAAGCCGGCAACTTCCCTGCCGCCATCAAGGTGACAGCAGAATACTTCCCCAAGAAGGACCGTGCCCTCGCCACCTCCATCTTCAACGCAGGTGCCAGCGTAGGTGCGCTTGCAGCCCCCCTCACCATCCCCGTCTTGGCAGAAGCCATGGGTTGGGAAATGGCATTTATCATCATCGGTGGCATCGGTTTCGTTTGGGCCATCTTTTGGGCAGTGCTCTACAACAAGCCCTCTGAGAGCAGCCATGTAAACACCGCCGAACTTGCCTACATCCAGCAAGACAACAACGCTCCAGCCACCGAGGAGAAGACGACAGCTTCCACCCGTGAGCAAGCCAATGACAACCTGGAGATTCCATTCCTGAAGTGTTTCACCTACCGCCAGACATGGGCATTCATCGTGGGCAAGCTCCTCACCGATGGCGTGTGGTGGTTCTTCCTCTTTTGGGCACCAGCCTACTTCTCCGAACTCGGCTACAAATCGTCCGACCCGATGGGACAGGCACTCATCTTCGTGCTCTATCTCATCGTCACTATGGTCAGCATCGGTGGCGGCTATCTTCCCAAATACTTTGTTGAGAAACGAGGCATGGACCCCTATTCAGGTCGCATGATTGCCATGCTCATCTTTGCCTTCTTCCCCATCTTCGCTATGTTTGCGCAGCCACTGGCAGGCACCTCCGTGTGGTGGCCCTGCATCATCATCGGCTTGGCAGGTGCAGGACATCAGTCATGGTCAGCCAACCTCTACTCCACCATTGGAGACATGTTCCCCAAGTCAGCCATCGCCTCCATCACCGGCATCGGCACAATGTTTGGCGGTCTCTGTTCCTTCGCCATCAACTGGGGTTCAGGTCTGCTCTTCACCCATGCAGAACAGCAGGGCGAAGCCTTCCAATTCTTTGGTGTAACAGGCAAGCCTGCTGGCTATATGATTGTCTTCTGCTACTGCGCCGTTGCCTACCTCATCGCCTGGGCACTCATGAAAACGCTTGTGCCAAAGTACAAGCCCATCACGAAATAACCCTCTTTCGAGTCTTCCCGACGGGGACGACATCTCTGACATACTGACCACGACACAGCCAAACCTCAGGCTATGTCGTGGTTTCTTTTTTTGTGCATGACGGCTCCATGGTAAACTTTTCTCGCCTTTGTTTGGAAGTTATGGAAAGACGCTTTACCTTTGTACCGAAAAGGATTATCCTGTTCCCCAGCCTCTGCTTATTCATAACTTATGAATANTTGTTTATAACTTATGAATTATTATTCCNAACTTATGAATAATTGTTCGCAACTTATGAACANNTCCTTTGTGCAGTGTCCAGTNNCTGCTCCTNCGGAAGAAAACCAACTCTTCATGTGTGTACGAAGGAAGAGTGCCGCAAGGTGAAAGCGAATTCCGCTTGAGAAAGGGGCGGTATCAGGGCGCAGAGGAATGGATGATAAACAAACAAGAACAATGAAACAAGCACTTTATCCCCTTGTGGCAGTGATGGTATTCCTGGTGATGCAGGTCGTTGCAGGAATTGCAATGGGAGCCATGACGGATGCCATGAGGAGCGACACCTTGGGATGGGCCGTCATCCTCAGCGGTCTTGTCACCATCGCCATCCTTGCCCTGCTGCGGATGATTGACTGGAAGACGGTGTTGAACGTCAAGATGACAGGCTGGAGAACCTACGCCTTAGCCATCATTGGCACCATACCAGGCATCTTTGTACTCAACATGGGAGAAGAGGTGCTGAATCTGACCAACCACATGGAGGATATGTTCATCGGCATGTGCCACTCCCTGATTGGAGCGCTGAGCATTGCCGTCATAGGCCCCATCATCGAAGAGTTCATCTTTCGCGAGAGCATCCTCGGTCACATGCTGAGAAGCGGCATGAACAAGTGGAAGGCAATAACGGCAAGTGCGCTGATTTTCGGCATCATCCACCTCAACCCCGCACAAGTGCCTTTTGCCGCAGGAATGGGATTCATCTTCGGCATCATCTACTACAAAACGGGAAACATCGTCATCACCAGCATCTTGCACATTCTGAACAACGGCATAGCCGTGTGGCAGATGTATTCGATGGGCGAAACAATCAAAGAGTTCAGCATGGTGGAATGGCTGGGCGGACCTGCCACCGCCATCTGTATAGCCATCCCATGCACGGCAGTGTCCATCTACCTGCTGATGCAGTTGTGGAAAAGCCCCCAATTACACAGTTACCCATCTGAACAAGTGACAGACAACCTCCAACGCTAAACTCAAGACACGCTATATGAAACAATTTCTCAAGTATGTGTGCGCCACCGTCGTGGGCATCTTCCTCACAGGCATCATCATTTTCATCCTGTCCATCTTCAGCCTGGTGGGCATTGCCTCGATGGGCAACATAACCACCCCAGTGAAAGAAAACAGTGTGCTGGTCATCCAGCTGCAAGGCAGCATCGAGGAGCGCAGCACCGACAACCCATTCGACGTACTCTTTGGGAACGCGGCACTGACGGTGCAAGGGCTGGACGACATCCTTACCGCCATCCGACGCGCCAAGACAGAACCGAAGGTGAAAGGCATCTATTTGGAGGCAGGCACATTCGCTGGAGCCATGCCAGCCACGCTACAAGCCATCCGCAACGCCTTGGTCGATTTCAAGCAGTCGGGCAAATTCATCATAGCCTATGGCGATGTCTATACACAAGGGGCTTACTATGTGTGTTCCACCGCCGACACCGTGATAGTGAATCCGCAGGGCATGATTGACTGGAGCGGCTTGTCGAGCCAAGTCATCTACTACAAAGACCTGCTCGAAAAAGTGGGTGTGGAGATGCANGTGGTGAAANTGGGCACCNACAAGNGCNCGGNNGAGCCNTATCTGCTAAACAAAATGAGCGATACGAACCGCGAACAGATAGAGACCTACGACCACGAAATTTGGGATGAAATCACCCAAGCCGTCAGCACGAGCCGTGGCATCAGCGTAGCAAAGCTGAACGAACTGGCTGACTCCATGACGTTGTTCATGGGCACAGACAGCTACAAGAAGGCAAAGCTGGTGGACGAGATTGCGTACAGCAACGAAGTGAGACAAACCATCGCCCAGCAGATGGGTGTCGATACAGATGACTACAACACCATCAGCGTGAAAGACTTAGCCAACATTGCCGAAAGCGAACCGAAAGGCATCAGCGGACACATCATTGCCGTATATTATGCCGTTGGCGGCATCGTGGAGGAATCGACATCCAGCTGGAACCAATCCCCCGAGATTGTAGCCAAGAAGGTGTGCAAAGACTTGCAGGAACTGACCGAGAACGACGATGTGAAAGCGGTTGTCCTGCGTGTCAATTCAGGGGGCGGCTCTGCCTACGCCAGCGAACAAATATGGCATCAAGTGATGAATATCAAGACGAACAAGCCCATCGTGGTCAGCATGGGCGACATGGCAGCCTCGGGCGGCTACTACATCAGCTGTGCCGCCAACTATATCTATGCCGAACCCACCACCATCACAGGCTCCATCGGCATCTTCGGCATGTTCCCCAATGCCGAGGAACTGTTGAACGACAAATTAGGTGTGCATTTCAGCACCGTGAAAACCAACCAGTTCTCCGACTTTGGCGATTTCTCTCGCCCGTTCACCGAACAGGAACGTGCCCTTGCCCAACGCTACATCAACAACGGCTACGAACTCTTCACCAAGCGTTGTGCCGACGGTCGCAAAATGCAGCAGGACGACATCAAGAAGATAGGCGAAGGTCGTGTGTGGACAGGATGGCACGCCAAGCAAATCGGACTTGTCGATGACCTCGGCGGACTCGACAAAGCCATCGCCAAGGCAAAGCAACTGGCTAAACTCGACGAGGCATCCATCATGAACTATCCCACCAAGAGCACCATCCTCGACAATCTCCTCTACGAGATACNAGGCACCAGCTACGCCGACCGCCANCTGCAGCAAGCCCNCGGCGACNACTACCCCATCTTTACCGNCTTGAAGAAGGCAGGGCAAAAGACAGGCATCCAAGCTGCACTCCCCTACTATCTGAGATTCAAGCTGTAAACGATACAAGTGAGTTGTAACATACGGTATCCTTCAATAACAATCTCTCCACACCCACGCCTTACTTGGTGGACAATACAACACCGCCTATTATCAATACCGCCCCCATAACCGTCTCTATGGAAAACGGCTCGCCAAGAATCTGCGTTGAAGCAAGAATTGTCACAAGCGGAACGAAGTAGATATAATTGGATGTTCTTTCAGCTCCGAGATGCTTTACTGCCGTGTTCCACATCAGATAGCACACGAAGGATGCCCNAACACCCAAGAACATCAGATTACATATTATTGATGTNATATCTCCACCNCCCATCNGTGTGTGAGTTGGGGATATANCGTAAAACAACGTGGCTGTGATTACTCCGTAGGCAAACACCTTTCGGGTTATAAACATATTGCTATATCTGTCATTCAACCCTTTCAACAACAAGCAGTAACTTGCCCATGAAAGGGCAGCCAACAATGTTAAGAAATCACCCAAAGGACTGATTCCATAATTGACTGAACCATTAAGAACAACGACACAAACTCCACCCAAAGCCATAACAGAGCCAATCCAAGCGGTCAGCTTGATGGAATCCCTAAACAGAACTTTTCCTAATATCATGGTAAATATAGGAGCACTACAGATAATCAACGACACGTTTGATGCAAACGTGATACTCAAAGCCGAATTTTCAGCGATGAAATACAAAGAACCTCCTGTAATTCCAGCCAACGACAACATTGCTTCATCCCTCCAACTCACTGCCCACAACCTCTTGTGAGAGAACAACAGCGTACAGATATATGCTATTGCAAACCGAATGATAAATATCTCCACTGGACTTAGCCCATTGGAAATAAGCACTTTGGTAGAAACGAATGTAACTCCCCAAACCACAATGGTCATGAACGCCATTACATGATAAATCACAATTTTCTTCACCATCTTAAAAGTTTTAGATTCTATTGGGATACAAAATTAGGCATAATGCACCATTTATCCCATATCTTTTTGACATTTTGGGAAACATTCCTATATTTGCAAACAAATAAGTCCTTTCATCCTTTTCGGCTCTACTTTAACAACTACAAACAGGAATGTTCACAATGACAAAACTTGATGAAATTGACATACGACTTCTAAAAGCACTCCAAAAGGATGCCAAAGCCAACACAAAAGAATTGTGCGAGCTGCTGAATCTATCCAAGACACCAGTTTACGAACGCATAAGAAGGTTGGAAAACGAAGGAGTGATAACAGGTTACAGTGCGATAATAGACAACAAGAAAGTGGGGTTGCCACTCGTTGTATTCTGCAACGTATCTTTAGCCGTGCATGATGATGAGCATATAGAGCGGTTCAAAAAAGAGATAACAGAAATAAACGAAGTAATGGAATGTTACTCAACAGGAGGGTTCTATGACTTTCTGCTAAAAGTCGTGTTAAAAGACTTGGATGAGTACAACAAATTTGTTTTTGAGAAACTGACAAAAGTGCATGGAATCGTCAAGATGCAAAGTTCATTTGTGCTTAGCGAAATCAAGCATAAGACAGAATTGGACATACGCTTGTAAAAGCACTTATAGCATAAAAAATATAAGACAATACAGACACTCATGCATATTTTCTCTCAAAGAAAGTTTGGAAGTAAAAAGTAAGTCGTATATTTGCAAATGGAAGCATAACCCAAGAGAAAATGCCACTGTTTTGATTCGTCAAATGGAAATGACAGCAGAATAACCATCAACGCAATTTAATACTGGTTGATATTGGCACTCATTCTAACTTATTCTAATAAGATACGTATAACAAAAAAAATACATATATGACATAATTGTTTAATCTGACATAAGAAAAAAGAAAGTGTTTACTTTTACTTGATGTATTCCGAAATTCGCCAAATTAGAAGAATGCACATCACAATAAAAGTGAATGCTCTCACCGTTCGGTGTGGGCTTCATGGTTGTATGTGTATAGGTGTTTGGCGATACCTCGGAATAGCAATCGGTAAGTCACACACCTTTCTTTTTGCTGTGTCGCAAAAAGAAAAAACTCATGGAGAAAGAATTAGACAAAACGAACAGTCGTATTGAAGAAAGTAAAAGATGGCATTTCTTCAATCTTTATTGCTTAGCCCTCTCGGACACGGAGTTTCATCCAAAAGAGAAAGAACTATTGTACAAAATCGGATTGGAGCATGGCATAACGGAGGATGTCATTAACAGTATCGTTGTGACATCAGGCTTAAATCCTATCTTACCAGAGACTTTGGAAGACAAGATTCATTACCTCTATGATTTGACCCGAATGGCATGGTCGGATGGTGTTATAGAGGATTCTGAAAAAGCATTACTTTGCAAATACATTACTCTTTTCAATTTTCAGAAAGAACATACACAGAGTATTATGGAGTACTTTCTAACAAGCGTAAAAGAAGGAAAAACGATTGAACAGATTATCAATGAAATAAGATTATAAAATGGATATGGACTTCACAGATGTTAAAAAGATTTTTGCGATGAAAAACGATACCACCCCTATGACAAATGGCAGTATCGCTCCAAACGAAAGCCGCAAATCGAACGAAACATATAAGCAATATGGTTTCCGTATGGCAGGTATCTCCCAAGGTGTACTACAAACATTTACACCCCATCTGCAATCTGTTTATTTAGGATTGAAGAAAGAACAGGAAGAGGACAGCAGCTTGCAAANTGAACTCCNATTGAGTTTACAGAACAAAAAGGTGNTTNTTGAAAAAGACAAAGAAATTNAGGCGANCAAACTTGCACAGAACGAAGAAAAATTGAAGNNTTTAGNAAAAGATTTGCAAGAAAAACAAAACGAAGTTGCTGAACTGAAAATAGCTGGTGCTGAACGCAATAAAAGTGCGTGGGTAACACTAATTATTTCAAGCACTATTCTAATCCCTTATACCCTATATTTCTTTATCTTCTATAGTTCTGTTGCTTATTCTGCTTTTTTCAAACAATTTAGTTTAGAAAATTTTGGTGCGAATGGAAATTTTCAACTTTCTGAAGCAATCTTTGATTCGCATGCACTTTCTGCCGCAGCCTTAGAAGGTGCGACAACTTTACTTTTCATCTTGCTTATGCCCATTATTTTCCTTGCATTTGGCTTTGTACTGAATCGGTGGGAAATGGAAACAGGATGGCTTAAATACATTAAAATTCCACTTATCATTGTGGTTGCCTTTATTTTCGACACTCTCTTATCTTATGCCATCTGCGAAAAGATTTATAATCTTAATCGGCTGATGTCATTAGAAGAACTACCGCCTTATTCGTTTAGCCTTGCTTCTAATGACCCCAACTTTTGGGTTATTATTTGTCTTGGATTTGTGGCGTATTTGATATGGGGCATTACCTTCGGATATTTTGTTAAGTCTCTTGACCAATTAGACTTAAATACAATACGCCTTGAACAAATACGCAATGAAATCGCAAATATACAGGGCAAGATGGATGAAACGAGGCAAGCACAAGCTGACAACACAGCCAATATCGCCTCTATTTGTGCCGAAATCTCAAAAGTAGAAAATCAACAGAATGGAACAATAGCACGATATGATGTCAACAAAATAAAAATGGAACTTAACAATTTCCTCGCTGGTTGGCAACAATATATGGCTACGATGCTGAAAACAGATGATGAGAAGAACTGTATCATAAACGAATTTAATAAAACAATCAATACATTGATAACAATCTAAAAAAAGTCTAAAATGAAAACAAAAGCAATCGTAATTCTGGGTGTCATTATTGTTGCCGCAATCGCAACATTCTTTATTGTGCATGAACTTTATATTGATGACAATGGCAGTGNTGCCANNGTNGTAAATAATAGCATTGAAGATGCCAACAAACNTCTANCTCTCAATTTGNCAATCTATCTTGANCTGTNTGACCGNATTAAATCCAATGTGAATCATTCAGGTGCTCTTTTGCAAAAAGATAAAGACATCGCCATTGTTGAATATCTTGCTAATTATGTGAAGAACAGGGCTGTAAAACAAAAGATTTTACCATGCAAAGACATGATAAGAGTCTTTTTCTATCCTATCCCTGATGATTCAAAAATAGCATTGCTTTCCGATCAATTAGAGTTAGATCTGAATACAACAGCTCCTGCTGAAAAAAAGAAAAAACTAACAACCCTTGTTCGTGATTTTCATGATGCAATGGAACAAATTTACAACTCGACTATACAAACAAGTAAATGGCAGGGGAGCGATATATGGGGATTTTTTAACAAGCCCGTTGACAATTATTGCATCAAAGATGGATACAGGAATGTACTTGTCATCCTTACGGATGGTTACATCTATCATGCCCAAAACAAGATTCAGAACGGCAATGCCTATAGTTATGTATTGCCTCAAACACTAAAGAATCCCCAATCAAGCCTGATTTCCCAAAGGAAAGATCTTGAGAAACTGGAGGTTCTGATGTTGGAACTTAATCCCGAACCACTTACCGACCAAAGCAAAATGGAGCAAGTCATTAACGACTGGTTGCAGAATATGGGCNTACAGAAATACTATGTNNGAGAGACNGANTTGCCATCAAATACAAAGAAGATTATAGACAAATTCTTGAATTGAAAACAATGACCCATACCACTACAACACTTTGGNTATTCTGTTTATTGAGTTGCTCACTATGTGCATCCTGCAATACACATAGTGACANCTCTGTTTATATCNGTACGGGATATTGCTCATATTGTTATCATTGCAAAAGAAGCTGTCGAGGATTGAATAATTGTCAATCTACGATAAAAACAATCTCTTTAAGCATGGCACAGTCAAAAGGAAGGAGACCTTGTCATATTTGTTACTAATTGCCCAAGAAAAGCGTTGTGTAACGAGGAATGTGAATCCATGAAAAAACGAGACAGAGCCGTGGTCACGGCTCTGTCTCGTTTCGTATGTAT
>WFLX010087790.1_pt1 | contig 41257 bp, 30 predicted proteins | sample 4967041 | NCBI WGS metagenome assembly WFLX01 (sample SAMN12857096, study PRJNA449069) | gut metagenome | isolation source: stool from male and female vole | host: Microtus ochrogaster | place: USA:Florida | collected 2017
AACTCCGTAAAAACAGGAAAAAACATCTGTATGACCGTGCTTTATCGCGGAATAGCATAGAAAATCCGCAGAAATGGAGAAAAACACCACGAATATCGTGTTTTTATGAAGATATTTTTCACAAAACCCGAAAAAGCGGGAAACAATATCTGTTTTACCGTGCATCATCATGGAATAGCATAGAAAATCCGCAGAAATGGGNAANAATACCACGAATATCGTGTTTTCATGNNGATGTTTCAGNAAATTCCGCAGAANNGGGANCATACATCTGTCNTATCGTGTTTTGTCATGGAATATCGCAAAAAATCCGTAGAAATAGGCTGTGTTACCANGAATNCCGTGTTTCNATGATGATATTTTTNTAAANTCCGCANAAACGNGAAGATACATCANGAATACCGTATTTCCGTTCGTGTTTCAGGCGGTACTCCGTGAATACGGGGAAATCATTGCCGTTCCGCCGCGTTCGCGCTGGGGAACGCGCGGCGACCTGTCAAAAAACCGTTCCGTGTGGTATACTGGGCGCATGGTGCATTTGTATTACGGCGACGGCAAGGGCAAGACGACTGCCGCGCTCGGCATGGCGGCGCGGGCGGCGGGGAACGGCTGGCGCGTGGTGTTCGTGCAGTTCCTCAAGGGGCGGCGGACGGGCGAGCTTGCCGCGCTCGCGCGGCTGGGGGCGGTCGTCCTGCGCGGCAAGGCGGGCGGGCGTTTTGCCGCGCAGATGACGGCGGCGGAGCGGGAGGAGACGCGCGCGATCGGTGACGCGAACTTCGCGCGGGCGCGGGAGCTGTGCTCAGGCAGCCCTGCGCCGGTGCTGCTCGTGCTGGACGAAATCTGCGCCGCCTGCGCGCTCGCGCTCGTCGATGCCGCCGCGGTGGACGCGTTCCTTGCCGCCGTGCCCGACGGGGTGGAGGTGGTGCTGACCGGGCGCGAGCCGCCCGCGCGGTTTATTGAACGCGCCGATTACGTCACGGAGATGCGGTGCGTCAGGCATCCGTTCGCCGCGGGCGTGGCGGCGCGGGCGGGGGTGGAGTTTTGAGCGCGCTGGTTTTGTTCCCCGGCGACGCGCTCGCGCAGTATCCGTCCGTGCGGCAGTGCGCGCCGCGCGACATCGAGCCGGAGAGCTTCCGGGTGATTGCCGGCGAGCTTGCCGCGCGGGGAATCGTTGTCCCGGAGGAGCGGCGTTCGGTCGTGTTCCGTGCCATCCACGCGAGCGCGGACTTTGATTACGCGGAGAGCCTCGTCTTTTCTCCCGGCGCGCTGGATGCCGCGCGTGACGTGCTTTCCCGCCGCCCGGTCATCGTGACCGACACGAACATGGCGAAGGCGGGCATCAGCGCGCTTTCGTGCGCGCGGCTCGGCATAGAGACCTGCTGCTTCATGGCGGACGNCGACGTGGCAGAGGCGAGCCGCCGCAGCGGCCTGACGCGGGCGGCGTGCGCGGTGGACAAGGCGGCGCGGCTGTTCGCGGGCGGGGAGCGGCCCGTGCTGTTCGCCTGCGGGAATGCGCCGACGGCACTGGTGCGGCTGCGGCAGCTGCACGACGCGCGTTTTTTCTCGCCCGCGTTCGTGGTGGGCGTGCCCGTGGGGTTCGTGAACGTGGTCGCCGCGAAGGAGCTTGTCCTGCGCAGCGGCCTGCCGCATATCGTCGCGCGGGGGCGCAAGGGCGGCTCGTCGGTNGCCGCGGCGATCGTGAACGCGCTGCTGTATCAGGCGTGATTTTGCTGGCGCGTCGCGTCGTCCTGTGGTATACTGGGCGGGAATGCGGCGACGAGGAACGGCGGCAGTTCCTGTCGGCGCGGGGAGGCGGCTTATGAGAAGGTATTCGCGGCTTGCCATCGTGTTTTCCCATGACAGCCCCGACGACGTGGAGTCGGGGACGACCGTGCAGCTGACGAACGGCGCGAGCGTGATGGATGTCTCTGATTTCCGCATTGCGCTCGGCCTGCTGCCGCCGGGGAGCGAGGTCGTCGTGGCTGCGGACGGCACGGTCGGCGACAAGACGGTGCACCGCATCAGCGCGGCCGTCCGTGAGAGCCGCGTGTTCGTCTCCCTTGATTTGTCGGCGGTCACCGAATGCTCGCGCGTGTCCGGCAGTCCGTTTGCGGGCAACCGGCAGCTTTTCTCCATCCGTTTTCCGGGCAACCTTGCCGCGATCAGCCGGCGCGCGTTCGCGGGATGTACGGCACTGGCTTCCGTCCAGGTTCCCGCCGCGTGCCGTGAGATTGGCGCGGAGGCGTTCAGCGGCTGTGCCGCCCTGCGGCGGCTTGGTTTTGACGACCCGGACGGCTGGCGGTGCGGCGGCGTTNCCGTCACGGATTTGGCGCGCCCTGCGGAGAACCCGCCGAAATTCGTCAGCGCGCTCGGCGCGTATCATGCGCTCGTGCTGACGAAAGAGCGCGTTTGTGCTACCATGCCGTTATGAAGATTATCTCTTGGAACGTGAACGGCATCCGTGCCGTGGAAAAGAAAGGGTTCGTGGACTGGCTGCTGGGCTGTGGTGCCGATGTGGTGTGCATTCAGGAGACCAAGGCGCATCCGTCCCAGCTCTCGCAGGAATTGCTCGCGCCGGGAAGCGGGGGGCAGGCGTTCTTTCCCGTCCCCGAAAAAGACGCGGTTTCGCCCGTTGCGGTGGCGAACAGTGCGGCGGCGTTTTGCTCCTGCTGGTCGTCGGCAAAAAAGGCCGGGTATTCGGGGACGGCGATCTACTCCCGCCGCGTGCCGGATGCCGTCGAGCTGCTAGGCGATCCGGCTTACGACGATGAGGGCAGGGTGACCGCCGCCTATTTCGGGAAGCTGGTCGTCGTCAGCGCGTATTTTCCCAACAGCCAGGGACCGGGGCTGCGGCTTGGCTACAAGCTGGGATTCTGCGCGGCGATGTTCGATTATCTGAACGCGCGCGTCGCGGACGGGTATGATGACGTACTCTGACGCGACTACAACATTGCCCACAAGCCGATTGACTTGGCGAATCCCAGGGCGAACGAGGGCAACGCTGGCTACCTTCCTGAAGAGCGCGCCTGGATGGATTTTTTCACCGCGAACGGCTACGCCGACGTTTTCCGCGCGCAGCATCCTGATCCGGCATTGTACACCTGGTGGAGTTACCGCTTCCATGCCCGTGAGAAGAACATCGGGTGGCGCATCGACTACACCTGCGTCAACGACGCGCTCGTGCCTGCCGTGTCGTCCACGCGCATCCTTGCCGACGTGCCCGGTTCCGACCACTGCCCCGTGGAAATCACGGTGGACGCATAAAAAGAAAAGCCCCGCGTGAGCGGGGCTTTCGTCTTAGAGTTTCGCGAGCGTTATCGCCTTGACGGTAAACCGGTAGGCATGGCCGTTAATCTCAAAGTCAAGCTCGTCGCCGAGTTTGTGGTCGAGCAGCTCGTTCCCGAAGGGGGACATATAGGAGATGATGCCGTTGTCGGTGTCCGATTCCCACGGTCCGAGAATCGTGTAGGTCTCATCCTTGCCCGTGTCCTTGTTGGTGAGCGTGACCATCGTGCCGAACGAGATGTATGACGTGGTTGCCGTCGTGGGGTCAAAGATGACCGCGCGCGCGAGCTCGCCTTGCAGCTGCGACAGTTTTTTGTTCAGGTAGTGCTGGTGTTCCTTTGCCGCCTGGTATTCGGCGTTCTCTTTCAGGTCGCCTTTCGCGCGCGCTTCGGAGACTTCCTGCGCGTTCTGCGGAATCTGCACGGTCTGCAAGTCGGTCTCTTCGTCCTGCTTTTCCTTGAGCTTCTTTGCCGTGACTAGCATGCCCTTGGGCGCGGAGGACTTCTCCTCGGCCTTGTGGAATTTGTAGTCCGGGTATTTCTCAAGGATCTTGTTGCGCAGCTGCGCCTTGATGCTTCCCTCCAGGTCGGCGATGTCGTCAACGAGCGTGTACAGGTGGCTCATCGTCGCCTCGTCGCTGTCGAGCATGTAGCCGAGCAGCGTGCCGTTGTCGAACAGGAGACGTTCCGCGTTCCTGATGACCTTGCGGTTTTCCGTGGTGTCCACGTGGCTGTTGATCTCGCGGTAGGAGTGCGCGATGATGTTGAGCAGCGCGATGAGCTGTTTCTGGTACGGAATGTCCGTCTGCACGAACCAGTCCTCGTCGCGGCAGTGCTCGAAGAAATACAGGATCGCGTCGCGGTAGCCGCGGAAGTCGTCGAACGCCGTGCCGGCGAGCCTCTGCACTTTTTCGGTCTCTCCCGCCTGGATGAGCGTGTCGAGCATGCGTTTTTCGAGCACGGCGGGGAACAGCATGATGTACTGGTCAACCCAGTCCGGCAGCATCTTGATGTCGTTCAGGTAGACGTCGCGCAGCGTGGGGGCATCGGCCTGCTTGCCCTCGCGTACCAGCGTGATGGCTTTCAGCTCGTCGTACATGGCGCGCGGATTCTTGATGCGTCGGTACAGCTTGTCGAAGCTGTATTTTATCGGGACGGAAAGGGTGGGGTACTTCGCGGTCACGGTCTGCACGACCAGGTACGAGGCGACGACCTGCTCGTTCGCGTCGTTCGTGGTGTCGAACGACTTGACGTAGCCCGTGAAGTAGCTGAACATATCGGCGAACAGGTCGCTCTCCTTTTCGGTCGTCTCGTCGTTCAGGTAGCGCATCAGGATGTCGATGCGCTCGAAGAATTTCTTCTGCGCCTTGAATTCGCTGTTCAGCTTTTCTTCCGTGGTGATTTCGCGGTCGCGCACGATGTATTCGTTGATGTTGTTCGGATTCACGCCGAACGTGGCGTCGTTCTCCAGGATTTTCTTTGCCGCGCTGTTCCAGCCGGTCCATTCCTTCGGTGAGAGGATCGCGTCAACGAGCTCCGCCTTGATGCGCTTGAAGTCGCAGCTGCCGTTGAAGCTCTTGATGATTGTCTTGAGCGCCCATGCCTTGTCGGCTTTGACCTGCTTTGCCAGCTCGTCCTTTGGTCTGGTCGCCTTGAGCACCCAGATGTGGTCGTCGGCGAGCGGCTGGAGCGCGTCCACCGCCATTTTGAGCGACATCTCGCGCACGCCGTTCTTCTTGCCGAAGTTGATCGTGAGCGTGTCGTTCTCCACCTTGCGGATAATGCCCACGTGCCAGGTTCGGTGGTACACGAAATGCTTCACGTCGAACGCGATGTGCTTTTCAAAGTCGTTGATCGCCTCGAACACGTTGCGGAAGCCCTGGCCCAGGTTTGACGAGCGGACGTAGTCCGCCACGTTGCTGTGGTCGGCATATTTCCCCGNGTAGCNCTCGACCAGCTCGCGCCGCGCCCAGTTGTCCTTGGGGTCGANCGAAAGGATGAGCTTGANGANGTCGNTGGCGATGTCCCATTTTTTGGTGTCCTTGTACNAGCCGTACAGGTCCTGCATCAGGAGCGCGCTCTTGTCCGCGCTGATGGTCTTCGCGATCTTGCGCTGCACGAGCATGAAGAAGTCGATCTCCTCCGGCACGAGCAGGACGAGTTTTTTCCAGACCTCGCTCACGGCGGTGTAGTTTTTCGCGTTCACGTAGCGCAGCAGCGCCTTTTTGTAGTAGTCGATCGCAAGCTCTTTGTCGTCCGGNTCGTAATGGTCGNCNNGCAGTNTTGNGGCGTCCGCCTCCTCAAAGTCGATTTTCACGAGCCTTTCGTAGATTTCCCAGATTTTTTCGTTCTTGTCCTCGCGGTAGCAGCCTGCGAGCGTGCGCAGCGCGAATTTGTTGGACGCGTCGTCCTCAAGGATTGACTCGCACAGGTAGATGACCACGCTTTCCTTGTGGTTTTTCCGGAAGATGTCCACGAGCGTTTCCAGCGCGGAGGTGTCCAGCGTGCCTTTCTTGAGCGCGAGCATGCCGGAGATATACAGGGCGATGATGCTGTCCCGGTTGCTTGCCAGCTGCTCGTCGCAGATTGCCTTNACTTCGTCGGCGGCATCTTCTTTCTTCGCCTGTTCCAGGATATTCGCCAGTTCAATCAAATTGCTCTTGGTGTAGTTGCTGATTGTCGCGCGAGTCCACGTCTCTTCTTTGAGCATCTCCTGAACTTTTGTTACGAGTTCTGACATAAAATCTCCTATCAGCCTATTTTGCGTCGTACAGGCTGTAAATATTCCTATCTATCATTTTTATTTTGAGCAGTATCTCATTGGTCTTGTCCCGGTTGTCCTCCGTGTGGACGTAATGGTCAATCAACCAGAAATACATGTTTATCAGCTTGGGCGTCAGGACGGCAAGGTCGCTTGACGGATCGCAGCGTTCGGATTCCATCGCGTAGATGTTCCGCTTGAGGATGCCGACTTCCTGCCCCTTGAGCTTGCGCTTCGCGCTGAACACGCCGTACACCGTGCCGTACACGGGAATCCACTCCTGCAANGCCGCGCCCGTGTAGCCCTTGCCCCGCACCTGACGGATCAGGCAGCAGATAAGCTCGCTGTCNAGGAAATCGAGGTCAACCGCCTGCGCGTCCTGGAAGAACGCCTCGCGGAAGAGTANCCGCGCTTTTTTCTCTTCGCCGCACAGCGCGTAGCAGTCCGCCATCTCCGCTATGATCGGNGCGGAAAGCGGCGCGCGGCGGTTCGCCTCGGTAAGGCAGCAGAACGCGTCGGCATAGTTCCCCAGCTTCTTGTGGCACAGCCCGGTCTTCCGGAACGTCTCCGCCTGCTGCGCGTCCTGCCTGCCCGCGTCCGCATAGCTGGCAAGCGCGAGCGAGAACACGCCCCGCTGCATGGCGTACACGGCTTTTTCCGCCGTGTCGCTGCGGAGCGCGGTGTCGCGGAGGAATGCCTTCCAGTGCGTGACCAGCTCCTCGCCGCGCTCAAAGGCATCCATCGCTTTCAGGGTATCGATGAAATGCTCCCAGAAAGAGCAGCACCACAGGGCAAACGATGCCTCCTTGTTCTCCAGGTCATACGGGATGGCTTCCGCCAGCACGTTCCTTGCCTGCGCGGGGTTGCCTGCCTCAAGCAGCGCGTATGCCTCTGTCAATGCTTCTTCCGACTGATAGCCCATAGCGTATACCGTCTATTATATCGGAATGCAGGTTTTAGTCAATAAGATACGAATATTTTGCAAAACGAGGGCAAACAGTAAACTGCTTTTTTCGCGTTGTGTCAATATACCCCCGGACGGATTGCGCGGCCGGGCATGAAAAAATCACCCGAAACTGTCAAAAAGCTAGGAGCTTTTGGGCAAAAACCTCGGAACTTTTCATGCAAAAGCTTATAAGGTTTTTGGTGAAAAGGTAGGAACTTTTGGGGCAAAAGCTCCTACCTTTTTGGGGCGGAGGGCATAAAGAGCGCGTTGCCGCCGCTTGCGCCCGCCGCGCGCGGTCGGTTGACATGTCCCGCCGGTTTCTATTATAATGCCGCATACGAGGTGACGAGATGATATTCCCCCTAGAGGCGTTGGTCAAATTTTCCGGGAACGTGTACGAGATTACGTGCGCGTCGAGCCGCCGTGCGTTCCAGATGTCAAAGATTGAGGATCCGGCAATCGAGGCGAACGATGGGAAAGTCGTCTCGCTCGCGGCGAGCCAGCTGTTCAACGAAAAAGTGCAGTACCGCATCGAAAAACAGTAGCGGTCAGCGGAACGCCACTTGACGAAAGTGCGTTTTCTGCTATAATAGCAATATATTTTTACTAAGGAGTGCCGAACGTGCCCTGCGGAAAGAAAAGAAAACGCCAGAAAATGGCGACGCACAAGCGAAAGAAGATGCTGCGACGCAACCGTCATAAGAGCAAGTAAGTTCTTTTGCGACGGAATTTAAAAGACCGCGAAAGTAATCGTACTGCGCGGTCTTTTTTTCGGGAGGACGGTTACGATTCTTTCAGGCATTCACTCACCGGACGACCTCAAGCGCGTGCCGGAATCTGCGCTTCCCGAACTCACTGATGAAATCAGGCGGACGATTCTCGCCGTCGTCGCGAAAAACGGCGGGCATTTGGCGAGCAATTTGGGGGCGGTCGAGCTGACCGTCGCCCTGCACCGCGTGTTCTCCTCTCCCTCTGACGCGATTATTTTTGACGTGAGCCATCAGTGCTATGCCCACAAAATGCTGACGGGCAGGTATGATGCGATCGGCACGTTGCGGCGGCGCGGCGGGCTGTCAGGCTTCACGCGCACGCAGGAAAGCCCGCACGATTTTTTTGACAACGGCCATGCGTCCACGTCCATATCGCAGGCGCTGGGCTTGCTGACGGCGTGGGAGCTGCGGGGAAAGGCGGGGAAAGCGGTCGCGGTGATTGGCGACGGCGCGCTGACGGGCGGCATGGCGTTCGAGGCGCTGTCGCACGCAGGGCAGCTCTCCAAGAATCTCATCGTCGTGCTGAACGACAACCAGATGTCCATCAGCGCGAGTACCGGCTCGCTCTCGCGCTATTTGAGCCGGCTTACGATGTCGCGCACATACCAGTCGTTCCGTTCCTGGGTTGACGGCATCGTGGACAAAATCCCGTATTCCGAGCGTCACCTGGGTAAATTCATCTATCGTTTCAAGCGCGCGCTGAAAGGCTTGCTGCTCTCCAATAATTTTTTCACTGATTTGGGCATGGAGTACGTCGGTCCGCTTGACGGGCATGACATTGCCGAGCTGGAGAACGTGTTCCGGCGCGTGCGCACTCTGCCCAAGCCCGTCGTGGTGCATGTGCGGACGGTCAAGGGCAAGGGNTATTCTCCTGCCGAGAACGACCCGGCGACGTTCCACGGCGTCGGCCCGTTCCAGATTTCCGACGGCACGTTCGACCGGTTCGATACGGTCAGTTTTACCGAAAGCTTCAGCCGCTCGCTCGTCGCGCTGGCTGAGGAATGCCCGCGGCTCGTGGCGATTACGGCGGCGATGCAGAAAGGCACGGGGCTGGACGCGTTCTCGCGCCGTTTTCCGGGACGTTTTTTTGACGTGGGGATTGCCGAGGAGCATGCGGTGACGTTTGCGGGCGGTCTTGCGGCGGGCGGGCTGATTCCCGTGGTGGCGATTTATGCGACGTTCATCCAGCGGTCGGTTGACCAGATTATCCATGACGTGGCGTTGAGCGGCCGGGGAGTGGTGCTGTGCCTTGATCGGGCGGGCATCGTTCCCGGCGACGGCGAGACGCATCAGGGGCTGTTCGACATCGCGCTGCTGCGTCCCGTTCCCGGANTGACGCTGCTCGCGCCGGTCTCTGCGGCTGACTTGTCGCGGTGCCTGTCCTGGGCTGTCGCGCAGAAGACGCCGGTCGCCATCCGCTATCCCAAGATGTCGTGCCCGACGGAGACGGCCGCGTTTGGCGCTGCGGTCGAGGTGGGGCGGGGCATCCTTGTCCGCTGTGAGGATTATGCGCCGTCGCTTTCGGCGGAACGGAAGCCGTCGGTGCTGTTCGTGACGACGGGCGGCTATTACGGCGAGGTGGTGCAGGCTGCCCGTGCGCTCGCGCTGGACGGTATCTGTGCCGACATATACAGCCTGCGTTTTGTCAAGCCCGTGGACGAGGATTTTTTTGCGGGCATCGCGCAGGGCTATGTCGCTGTCATCCTCGTGGAGGACGGCGTGCGTTCCGGCGGCGTGGGCGTTTATTTGCAGAACGTGCTCTATGCGCGCGGCATGACGCATACGGCGGCGCTCGCGTTTCCCGACGCGTTTTTGGCGCACGGCACGCGCGAGGAGATTGCCGCGGACGCGCAGATGAGTCCCCGGCATATCGCGCAGGCGGCACGGGACGTGCTTGCCTCGGCAGGGGCGTAGCGCGTGGGCAGGATTGAAGGGACGGTGCGGCGCATCGTGCTGGCGGATCGGGTCGTCACGACGGATCGTCCCGCGTTCGTNATGGGCATCGTGAACGCCACGCCCGATTCGTTCTTTGCGGAAAGCCGTGGTTCTGCCGACCGTGCGTTGCGGCTTATCGACGAGGGCGCGGATATGCTGGACATCGGCGGGGAGTCCACGCGGCCGGGCGCGGACTATGTGGATGCCGACGAGGAAATCCGCCGTATCGTGCCGGTACTGCGCGCGGTGCGCAGGCACAGTCCGATTCCGGTAAGCGTGGACACGCGGAAATCCGTCGTCCTGCGGGCGGCGTTGGACGAGGGCGCGGATATGCTGAACGACGTTTCGGCGTTGGAGGACGATGCGCAGTCGGCTGCCGTTGCCGCGCGCGCGGAAATTCCCGTCATACTGATGCACAAACGCGGCGTTCCTGCTATAATGCAGCAGAACACCGCCTATGGAGACGTGTTCGCCGAAGTCGATGCGTATCTGCGGGGACGCGTCCATTATGCGCTGGGGCGCGGAATTGCCGATAATAAGATCATCATTGACCCCGGAATCGGCTTCGGCAAGGATGCCGGGGCGAACGGTACGCTTATCCGCCGGTGCGGTCAGCTGTGCGGCGGGCGGTATCCCGTGCTGATGGCGCTCTCGCGCAAGAGCGTTATCGGCGACCTGACGGGACGCGCGGCGGAAGGTCGGCTTGCGGGAACGCTTGCGGCGAATATGCTTGCGGTCATTGCGGGCGCGTCCCTGCTCCGGGTGCATGACGTGAAGGAGACAGTGGACGCGCTGGCAGTTTTGGGCGGAATAGGATATAATTGAGCAGGAAAAGGAATCGACCGTGAACGCGTTGGATGTTTTTTTACGCATATACAATCAGTATTTCAGCCCGGTGATCGACATCGGGATTATGGCGTTTCTGCTGTACAAAGTGCACCAGCTGTTCATCAAGACGAACGCCGTGCTGCTGATAAAGGCGGCGGGGCTGGTGGCGGGGGCTTACGTGCTCGCGGTCGCGCTCAACCTGCANATGCTCCGCTGGCTCATGAACATCCTCGCGCCCGCGCTCGCCATCTGCTTTGCCATCGTGTTCCAGCCTGAGCTGCGCAAGATTTTCCTCAAGCTCGGTCAGACGGAATGGCTCACGTTCGGCAACCGCTCGCGCCACACCTACGTTGATTCGGTCATCATCGCGGCGGAGATGCTCTCCAAGCAGCGGCGGGGAATGCTCGCCGTGTTCATGCGCCACACCAAAATGGACGACATCATGGACACGGGGACGCGCATCAACGCGGACGTGTCGTCGGCGCTGCTCGTGACGATTTTCGGGCATGACACGCCGCTGCACGACGGCGCGTGCTTCATCCAGAACGGAAAGGTCGTCTCGGCGGGGTGTTTCCTGCCGCTTTCGGAGCAGTACGACATCAAGAAGACGTTCGGGACGCGGCATCGTGCCGCGCTTGGCCTGAGCGAGGTGAGCGATTCCGTGGTGCTCGTCGTTTCGGAAGAATCCGGGGCGCTCAGCCTTGCCTATGATTCCAAGCTGCATTACGACCTGAGCACCGACCAGCTGACCAAGATTCTGGAGAATCTCCTGGAACTCACCCCCGACCAATATACGATAGAGGATACTGTCGATGAAAGCGCGTCGAATTGTTGATTCCGTCAGGAAGAACTGGCTTCCTATTATCGTGTGCGTGGCGCTCGCGCTGCCGTTCTATATGTTCTACCTGTTCTCCACGATGGATCGGAAATCGTTTGTCGTGCCGCTGGCAATCGACGCGCAGAACGGCATGGTGGCGGCAAGCCCGTTCCCGCATACCGTGCGCGTGATGGTGCGCGGAAAGCCGGAGAGCATATCCACGCTGCATGAGAGCGATTTCTCCGCCTACCTCGACCTGAATTACGTCGCGCGGGAGGGCGAATCCAGTTTTCCCGTGCTGATTACGCTGAGCGAGAACGCGATGCTCATCGAGCCGATGGAAATCCGGGTGAGTCCCGAAGAAGTGCGGCTGACGGTGGAGGAGCAGGTCAGCGCGTTCGTTCCCGTGAGCGCGCTCGTTTCGGGCGAGCCGGCGCACGGCTACGAGAAGGGCGCGGTGACGCTGAACCCGGGCGAGGCGAAGGTGACCGGTCCGCGATCGATGGTCGAGCATTGCACGCGCTTGCAGACACGGCAGGTNTCCGTCGAGGGCGCGCGCGGCGACGTGACGANGAAAGTCTCACTCGACAATCCCGGCATCTTTCTGAAAGTCGCGCAGGGCACGGTGGTTTCGGTGACGGTGAAGGTGGCGGAAGCCATGACGACCAGGACGTTTGCGTCCGTTCCCGTCCAGTTCTCCGCGCTCAGCAGCACGCTTGAGCCTGCGGGAAGCATTGCCCCGGTCACGCTGACCTTGCGCGGGNCGGTGCTCGCGCTGGAGCAGTACCGGCCGGGCATTTCTACGGTGCTCGCCGACTGTAGCGGCATTTCTGCGGCGGGAACGCATACGGTGCCGCTGCGGTTTTCCCTGCCCGCGGGCGTGACNGCAGCGGACGGCGCGCGCTCGGTCTCCGTCACGGTGACGGCTCGGTCGCTTGAGCCGGATGCCGGAACGGCGCATACCGGGGGCGGCGAATGATTTACGGCATCGGCACGGACATCGCGAAAGTGAGCCGCTTTGAGAAATGGGTGCGGGACGATGAGCTGCTGTCCCGTTTCTTTGCGGATGCCGAGCGTTGTGCGGCTTCGCCCCGGAACATATCTTCGGCGAGCCAGCATTATGCGGTGCGGTTCGCGGCAAAAGAGGCGTTCGCCAAGGCGCTGGGAACGGGATTTGCCGGGCTGTCGCTCAAGGATATGTGGGTCGTCAACGACGATCGCGGCAATCCCTCGCTCGCGTTCGGGGAGGACACCCGGCGGATTCTTGCCGAGCGGGTCGGCCCGTGCCTGGTGCATCTTTCGTTGAGCCATGAGAAGGAATTTGCGACGGCGTTCGTCGTGATAGAAAAAGAGGGGGGCGGCAATGTACGCGAATGTCTCTAAAAAGCCGGCGGAGGACGACGGCAAGAAGCCCAAGGTTTCGTACTGGTCAAAGACGAANGTGCGCTGTCCGTGCTGCCAGCGCGATTTTGCCCGCGAGGAGATGCTTTCGGGGAGCGGGCGCATGATTGCGGGTGAACTGACCGATGAGCTGCACCGCCTGTACGAGCCTTCGGCAAAATACGGCAAGATTTATCCGCTCATCTATGCGGTCGGGGCGTGTCCGCGCTGTCACACCGCGTTTTTCTGGAACGATTTCCCCGTGATAACGGACAAGGCATCGATTGACGCGCTGCGCGCCGACGAGGAGCAGCGCATCAAAACCGTGAGCAATATTTTCCCGCATTATCAGCTGGATACGGAGCGGTCGCTGCTGGACGGCGCGGCGATGTATTTCCTTGCCCTGCTTTCCTACGGCAAGGTCGATCTGGGCTACGCGCCGACGGTCAAGCGCGCCGTNATTTCGCTCCGCCTCGCGTGGCTGTGCAATCACCTGAACGAAGAGNTTCCGGGTCATAATTATGACTGGGTTGCCAAGGCATTTTACCGCAAGGCGCTCTTTTTTTACGAGCAGACGCTGATAAACGAGATGGCGCGCACCGAATCGCTCGGCGTGATGACCAACCTTGGTCCTGACACCGACAAGAACTACGGCTACGACGGGCTGATTTATGAGGTGGGGCTGCTCGAATTCAAGTACGGGCAGACCGACGACATGCAGCAGCGGCTCAAGAAACTGGACGAATGCAAGCGATCGATCGCGCGCGGGTTCGGGCTGGGACGGTCGTCGAAGGCAAAGCCCGGTCCGCTCCTGGAAAAGTCGCGCGAGCTGTACGAGCGAATTACCAAGGTGATCGCCGACGCGAACGACCTGGATTTTGTGCCGTCGGACGACGATGCGTAATATCCTGCTCACGCTGTCGTATGACGGCACCGATTTTTGCGGCTGGCAGCGGCAGGACCGGGCGGACGGCGGCAGGGCTGTCCGCACCGTGCAGGCAGAGGTCGAGGCCGCGCTCCAAAAAATCCACAAGCAGCACACGCCGCTCTACGGCAGCGGCAGGACCGACAGCGGCGTACATGCGGCGGCGCAGGCGGCGAATTTTTTTAGCCCGGTTGATTCGATTCCGGCGGAGAACTACGTGCAGGCAATCAACGCCTTTCTGCCGCATGACGTGCGCGTCAATGCCGCGCGNATCGTGGGCGGCGATTTCAACGCGCGTTTCAGCGCGACGGCACGTACCTACCGCTATGTCATCTACTGCGGAAAAAGCNCNCGCGCGACGGAAATGCGCTATGTGTGGCAGATCCATCATCAGCCGGATATCCGCGTGCTGAACGAGATGGCGGCGNATCTGCACGGCGAGATTGACTGCGCGACCTTTGCCGCCGCCGGGGACGCGAGCGCATCGACGTTCCGTTTTATCGAGCAGGCCGTTTTTTGCCCCGACGGCGACAANCTTGTCTTTGAGATCACCGCGAACGCATTCCTCTGGAAAATGGTGCGCAGCCTGACCGGAACCTTGATTCAGTTTGAGAAAGAAAAAAGAAGCCCCGATTATTTTCGGCACGTGCTTGACAGCCGCGACCGCAAGCGGGCGGGCGTGACCGCCCCGGCGTCAGGGCTGTTCCTGTGGAACGTGCGCTTTGACGGCGTGCGCCGNCACGTCTGATTCAGAGCAGGGCGACGGGATCCACGTCGCATTCGATGTAGACATCGCTGTCGTGCTTGTAGTTGTACAGCAAGTCGGCGGCGACAGCCTGCATGACGGCGCGGTTGTTGCCGCGCAGCAGGANNTGGTACCGCCAGTTCGCGGCGATTTTGGCAATCGGGCAGGCGGCAGGTCCTAAGATTTCCGGCNCGTCAGCGGCGCGCGCGTTCTTTTTGAGCGATTCGCGCAGGATTGCCGCCGCGCCCGCCGCCGCCTGCTCAGCCTGCGCTTCGGTGGGCGCGCGGAATACCAGCCGCACCAGGCGCGAGAACGGCGGAAAATCCAGTGCGGCGCGCTGCTTCAGCTCCTCATCGTAGAACTGGGCGGTCGCGCCCTGGACGGCACAGGCGATCGGCATGCGGTCGGGGGCATAGGTCTGCACCAGCACGCGCCCGTCGGGGAAAAACCTGCCCGCGCGTCCCGCCACCTGCGTGATGAGCGCGAACGTCCGCTCCTGCGCGCGGAAGTCGGGCAGGTGCAGCCCCGTGTCCGCAAGGATAACGCCGACCAGCTGGAGGCGGGGAAAATTCAGCCCCTTGGCGACCATCTGCGTGCCGAGCATGATGTCGTACTCGCCCCGGCGGAACGCGTCCAGCTTTTCCTGCAATTCGCCCTTGCGCGTCACGTTGTCGGTATCGACGCGGACGATGCGGGCGTGGGGGAATTTCGCGCGGACTTCCTGTTCGATGAATTCCGTGCCGAATCCCGAATAGCCCACGTCGAGCGATCCGCATGCGGGGCATTCCTGCGGGGGGACGGTCTGCCAGCCGCAGTAATGGCAGCGCAGCCGTTTTTCGTTTTTGTGGAACGTGAGCGCGACCGAGCAGTTCTTGCACTGCATCTCAAAGCCGCATGAGTTGCAGCGGAAGAAATGCGTGAACCCGCGCCGGTTCAGGAAGAGGATGACCTGCCGTTCCTGTGCGAGCGTCTCCGTGATTGCCCCGGCGAGTTCGGGGGAGATGCAGCTGTCCAGCGCGAGCGCGGAGAGGTCAATCGCCTTGACGGCTGGCTCCGCGCCGCCTGAGAGCCGCCTTGTGAGCGTGTGGCGCATGATCGTGCCGTTTGCCATGGCGTGCCATGCCTCCGCGCTCGGGGTCGCGCTGCCCATGACGAGCGGGATGCCGCGTTTTGCCGCGCGGTACATCGCCACCTGCCGCGCATGGTAGCGCGGGGTTGAGCCGCTTTTGTACGAGCCGTCGTGTTCCTCGTCGATGATAATCATGCCGAGGTCGGGGACGGGCGCGAACACCGCGCTCCGTGCGCCGATCACTACGCGCGCCTGGCGGTGCAGAATGCGCTTCCATTCGCCGAGCCGCTGGCTGGGAGTCAGCCCCGAATGCAGCACTGCCGCCGTCTGCCCGAACCGCGCGACCACGGCTTCGATGACCTGCCTGGTCAGGCCGATTTCCGGCACGAGGTAGATGACCCCTTTGCCCTGCGCGAGCAAGGCTTCCGCCGCCTGCAAGAAAACTTCGGTCTTGCCTGTGCCGGTCGGCCCATAGAGGTAGTGCAGGTGCGTTTTTGCCTGCGCGTCGAGGATGCCCCGCACGGCGGCGGCCTGCTCGTCGCTCAGGGTGCGGGCGGTGGTGTCGGGGGCTTCCTCGGCGAACGCGAAGCTGCCCGCGTCAGTCTCACGTTTCCCGCCGGGGAGCATGGCGGCGAGCGCTTCTCCCGTGGAGCAGAGGTAGAACCGCGCGATCCACCGGGCAAGGTCGATCAGCTCGTCCGTGAACAGCGGCTCGCGGTCGAGCAGGCGCAGGATAGGGCGGATTCTCGTCTCGTCCACGCCGCAGTCCGCCGGAAGCGTGTCCGACTCCCCGACAATGAAGCCCGTGGTGCGCCGATTGCCGAATTTGATGTCAGCCCGGTAGCCGACGCGGCTTTCTGCTTCCGCGTCGTCCGCGCAGTCAAGGTACGTGAACGCCTGGTTGATCGGCACGTTCAGCACGATGTGCAGGTATCGTTTCATGGGCGGTATTCGGGGGCGATTTCTTGCAGGCGCGCGCGCATCATCTTCAGGTCCTCCCACGCGAACCGCTTCTGGCTTGCGTCGCGCAGCAGNGCGCTCGGATGGAACGTGACCGCNACGGGAATGCCGTTCCAGTCATAGAATTGCCCGCGCAGCCTCGTNACGCCGTTCTTGGTCTTGAGCAGGTTTTTTGCCGCCGTGCTGCCCGCGCACAGGATCATTTTCGGCTTGAGCGCGAAAAGCTGCGCGTGCAGGAACGATTCGCAGGCGGCGGCCTCTTCGGGCAGAGGGACGCGGTTGTTCGGCGGGCGGCACTTGACGATGTTGGCGATGTAGCAGTTCTCCGTGCGCGAAAGCCCGATGGACGCGAGCATCTTGTCGAGCAGCTGCCCTGCCGGTCCGACGAACGGCTCGCCGCGCTTGTCCTCCTCGTAGCCCGGTCCTTCGCCGATGACGGCGACGAGCGGATTTATTACGCCGGTGCCGGGAACGACGTTCGTCCGCGTCCGCGCGAGCACGCAGCGGTCGCAGGCGGCAATCTTCTGCGCGATAGAATCGATCTGGCGGCGCACGGACGACGCGTCACTTTCCGCAGGATGCGCTGGCGGCTGCGGGGTGCCGGCTTCCTGCGCGGGAATGCCTGCCTGTGCCGTGGTATCCCGCGTCCTGTCTGCGGCTTGCGCGGCACGTTCGTCGTCCGTGAAGGGCGGCATGTCGCCGGAGAATGTGGGCGGCACATAGCCGTATGCGTTTGTTGCCGCTGTCCTGAGGAGCGTGTAGAGGGTCGTTTTTTCTTCCGCCGTCATGGGGTCGATTGTACCAAATCCTTGAAATTCGTGCAACAATTTGGTAGGATAGCAAACGCTATGAACATCGCGTTGTTTTCTGATTCCTATCTGCCGACGAAAAGCGGGGTCGTAACGGTGGTGGTGCAATTGCGGAAAATCCTGACCGAGCTGGGGCATCATGTTGTCATCGTGACGGTCTCTTCGCACGAATCTGGGGGCGGGGATACTGACCCCGACGTGCTGCGCGTGCATTCCATTCCCTCGCCGTTCGGCGACAATCAGTACATCGGTTTTCCGCACAAACGCGCGGTGGTCGCGTTCTTGAAGGAGCATTGCGTACAGATTATCCATTCGCACACGGAATTTTTTATCGCCCACGTGGCAAAGCAGGCGGGGAAGGTGCTGCGCATTCCGGTCGTCGCGACGACGCATACGATGTGGGAGGATTTCTACCGATATTATCTCATGGGCGGACGGCTGATCCCGGTAAAGGTCATCAGAAAACTGGTGCAGCGGCTGTACAAGAAATTCTACGCGCTCATCAACGTGTCGGAGAAGGCGCACGATTATTTCAAGTCGCCCGCGATGCTGCCGCGCACGCCTTCGGCAGTCATACCGAACGCGATAGACACGAAATCGTTCCTCGCAAAGAAGCCCACGGACGAAGCCCTGCTCAGCCTGCGCCGGAGCCTTTCGATACGGGACGACGACGTGACGCTCGTGTTCATCGGGCGCGTGGTGGAGGAGAAGCGGGTCGAGGAGCTGTTCTCGGTCATCGTGCAGGTGCTTGAGCAGCGTCCGCAGGTGAAGATGCTGTTCGTCGGTTCGGGCGGCGCAAGCTATGACCTGGAGCGCGCGACGCACCGCCGGCATCTGGAGCAGCGCATTCTCTTCACGGGATTCATCAACTGGGACGCGCTTTCGCTGTATTATCAGCTGGGCGACATATTCGTGACGGCTTCGCTTTCCGAAATGCACTCGATGACCGTGCTTGAGGCGCTGGTCTCGCGCCTTCCCGTCGTGTGCCGCCGGGATGAGAGTTTTTTTGACACCGTGTTCCACGGGGAGAACGGCTATCTTGCGGACAGCGACGAGGCGATGGTCTCCCATATCATCGATTTGGTTGACCATCCCGAAAGACGCGCGGCGTTCGCGGCGCGCAGCCATGAGCTTGCCAAGCATTTTTCGCTCAGGACGCACGGGCTTCGCACGGTCGCGTTTTACGAGGCGGTGCGCGCGCGGTATCCTCAGGCGGTGCCTGACGCGGAACTTCAGGCGGCGGTCTCTGCCGTGCGGCAGGAAGAGGACTGGTAAGGAGNAATCATGCGGAAAACATTGCTTGCCGGGCTGTGGCTCGGCATGGTCGCCGTTCTTTCGCTTGGCGCGGTGCCGCGCGGCGGTCGCCGTGGCGGGCAGGAGCTGATTCCGAGCGGGCACTGGATTTATGACGCGCTCATGGCGGTCTCGCTGGAAAGNCGCACTGTCAATTTTGCCGACAGCGCGCCGCTGACCGTGCAGGAACTCACCCTGTACCTGGATGAGATTGACTACGACGCNCTGAGCGAGGGCGGCNGGNCGCAGTGCGACCGTATCCGCGCGTATTTTGCCGAGCCGGTGTTCTCTTTCGGGTCGGACCTGATTTCTGTGGGGGCAGAGCCGTCGGCAAACCCGGAGGCGTTCTTCAAGACGAACAAGGGCATCGACTGGACGTTCGACCGCTACCGGCGGCTGCCGCTTCTGTCCGTCCCGGTCGGCATAACGGTCGGCGACTGGGTGTCGATGAAAGTGGACGTGTCGCTCGGCGAGAACAAGGGCGCGATGCTGCACCACGACAACTACACGAACATTCCGTCGGCGGCGAGCGAGGTGGACGTCAACTTCCCGTCCTACGGCTACCTGAGCGCAGGCGCGAGGATTTCGGAGAAGACGGGCATCGGCTTTCAGGTCGCGCTCGGTCCGCAGTCAATCGGGCGGTCGCTCAACGGCTCGGTCATCATGTCGGACTACCTGACGGGGACGACCGCCGCGAAGCTGCTGTTCTATTCGCCGAACATCAANTACACGGGGTCGGTNACCGAATTCAACGTGGACAAATANCTGTATATGCACCAGATTGACGTGCGGCTGTTCAAGCGCGTCACGTTCACGGTGCTGGAGGGCGCGCTGGTCTACGCGCCGCTTGAGCTGCGCTTCCTGAACCCGCTGACGATTTTCCACGGCTTTTCCCCCTGGCGCGACTACGGCGACGACGATGGCGACCGGAACGTGGACGACGTGGAGTCGCACGTCTGCGCGTACCTGGGGCTGAAGTCGGAATTCGTGCCGATCGACGGGCTGCGCTTTTACGGCATGTTCGCGATGACGCAGTTCCAGACGCCCTATGAGCGCAGCAACTGGCCGGACGACAAGACGCCGAACGGCCTGGGCGGGCAGCTCGGCTCGGAGGCGTACGTCCCGTTCCGCGGCGGCTACCTGCACTTCGCGCTGGAGGGCTACTACGCGCAGCCGTTCCTGTACATCAAGGAAGGNCCGAACTGGACGCTCGTGCGCACGTACAGCGAGAACATCGGCGACCACGCGCTCTTCTATGAGTGGGTNGGCTCGCCGTTCGGGCCGGACACCGTGTCCTGCGAGCTGACGGCGGGCTACGAGAAGCCGGGGCTGTTTTCCGTGGACGGCATGTACCTGTTCATGGCGCGCGGCGAGTACTGTTCGGGCAGCCGCGCGTTCACCAAGGAGCTTGGCTGGGGCGGCACGGATTCCGTGGTCGGCTCGGAGAATAAGGACAAGGACTTCAAGAACTGGATTTACCCGCGCAAGAACCAGGACGACTGGCGCGAGCGGCGCGACTGGGTGACACCCACGGGAACGCCCGAATTCGTCAACCGGCTGGCGGTGCGCGCGAGCTGGTACGCGAAGCCCTGGCTCAGGCTTTCCGCGCAGCCGGCGTATGTGTTCGTGTTCAACCATAACCACGAGCGCGGCGCGTTCGCGCACGGGTTTGAGATGTCGCTCGGCGTGGAGTGTTCGTTCTTCCGCCTTTAGAATCTGACGAGGTTGTCTATGCAGAAACGATGGATATGTGGTGCCGTTCTTTTCCTCGCGCTTGCCGCCGCAGGCGCGCAGGTCTCCGTCGATCCCGGCGATCCGTTCTACCTGACGGCGCAGGCATGGGAGATACAGGGCTTGGTTTCGCCCCTGCCGCAGTTGCGCCCGTACCCGGCGAACGCGATCCGGCGCATCATTGACGAAGTGATCGCGGCGGGGACGGACGAGGACGGCGCGGTCATCCCGCAGTACGCGCGTGAGGTCGCGCGCGCGAAGGACGAGTACGCGCGCATTTTCTCGCGCCCGTACCACGTGACGGTCGCCGTCGGCGGCACGCTCCGCGCCGGGTCGGACATGACGAATGATGACAGCACGCTGCGCAAGCAGGTTGAGGGCGAGGTCGCCGCGGAAGGGGACGTGGTGCTCCCGTTCACCCGCATCGCGACGGCGGGCTACCATTTCGGTATCTGGGGGACGACCACGGAGTACGCCAACATCGCGCAGCGGTACGTGAACCAGCGGCAGGATTCCGTGTACGACGCGGCGAGCGTCGGGCCGGTGGACGGCTACCTGAACGTGAACTGCAATGTCGCGCTCGGCACCGACCGCTACTATGCGACGGGCGGCATCCACCGCGTGGGCTACGGGCCGTTCCTGCGCGACGGGCTTGCGCTCAACGACACGGCGTACCATGCGGCGAACGTCACGCTCAACGTGAGCCGCCCGCGCTGGGACTTCACGACGCTGTATGAGGTCATCGGCGCGACCAACAACCTGGGCGAGGATCTGAGCGACAACAAGTTCCTCGCGTTCCATGCGCTCCGCCTGAACATCACGCCGAAATTCGCGCTCTCCTATTATGAGAACCTCACGATGGGGCCGCAGTCCTCGCTCCTGTACGCCTTGCCCGCCCCGTACATGGCGATCCAGAACCTCGGCGGCGCGGGCGCGAATTTGCAGATGGGGCTGCTCTTCGAGTACAAGCCGGTGCGGACGGTCAAGCTCGCCGCCGACATTTTCGTGGACGACTTTGACGTGGAGGAGGTGGCGAAGCTCAACTTCGACAGCAAGATCCGGCTCGCGGGACAGGTGGGCNCGGTGTACACGCCGCTCGGCTCGCCGCTCTCGTTCATGTCGTTCNCCTNCCACGATCGTGCTGCCCTACGTCTACGCGCACTGGGAGTACGACTCGGAGTCCAGCGGCCACGTGTCCGGCACGTCCTGGAACTACCAGAACTACACGAACAACGGCATCTGCATGGGCGCGTCCATTCCGCCGGACTCGGACAAGGTGTCGTTCTTCGCGCGCTTCAACCCGGTCAGCCATTTGCAGCTCGACGTGAGCGCGAATGCAGCTCGACGTGAGCGCGAATTTTGTCCGGCACCAGAACGTGGCGGAGTCCTTCTCGGACGACGACAAGGTGCGGTATATGCTCGCGGAGGCGGGGCAGTACCGCACGGACGGCTCGGTGTTCACGCACCAGCAGTTCGCGCAGGGCGAGCACGTGGACGCGGCATGGAACCACCTGAGCTTCATGTCGGGCGCGCACACGATGCTCGTGTGCCAGTTCGGGCTGGCGGGGCAGTACACGTTCCCGCGCGTGCTGAAGGGNCAGCTGTCAGTCAGGCTGGGCTACGCCCTGGAGTACATCCACAACGACGGCGTGCAGAACGACATCTACTGGAGAGAGAAGGCAGATTACCTGAAGTATTTCGATGAGGACGGCAANCTCCGGNAGGATTTCGACCGGGACAAGGTGCTGGATGACGCGAAGGCAGCCTATGAGAAATGGGCCGGCAAGCTCGCCGACAAGGTGAACCATTTCGTCACGCTGTCGGTCAAGTACGCGTACTAGTCGCCCGCCGTCAGGCTNTTTCCGTTCTCCGCCGCAAGGCGCGCCGCGTTCNCGCGCGTGCCGAACGTCCCTGCCACGATACCNGCGCAGTCGAACCGCTTGATCTCGCGCTTTTCGTATGCCGCGCGGATAAGCTCCTCCGCGTCGAGCGATTCGTATATCCGCCGCGCCTCCGCCAGGTCGGCGTGCAGGACGGGGTGACGCGGTGAGAAGATCACGCAGCAGTCCTCATACGGTAAGATAGAAGTCTCATACGTGCCGATGCGCTGCGCCGTGGCGATGATGTCCTCCTTGTCCATGCCCACGAGCGGGCGCAGCAGCGGGTAGCGCGCCATGCTCTCGGTGACGGCAAGGTTCTGTATTGTCTGGCTCGCCACCTGTCCGAGGCTCTCGCCCGTCACGATGCAGTCCGCGCCGAGCCGGGCGGCGAGCATGTTCGCNCACTGCATCATGCACATGCGGAGCATGAGCGTCGTGAATTCCGCCGGCGACTTCTGCTTTATCCGCATCTGCACGTCGGTGAACGGTATCACGTTGATGTGCGTGGTCAGCCCGTAGGCGGCGAGGATCTCTGCCAGCCGCTCCACCTTCTGCTGCGCCTCCTGCGACGTGTACGGGTAGGCGTGGAAATAGCAGCACTCGATTTTCATGCCGCGGCTCATCATGCGGTAGCCCGCCACGGGGCTGTCAAGCCCGCCGCTCAGCAGCAGNAGCCCCTTGCCGCTGCACCCGACGGGCAGCCCGCGGTGTCCCCTGTTCTTGTTCGAGTACACGAAGCAGCGGTCGCGCACCTCCACGCAGATCGTCACGTCGGGCTTGTGCACGTCCACGGCGAGGATGCCCTGCTGGCAGACGAGCGACGGCGCCTCGCGGCAGATGCCGTAGGAGTCGAGGCAGAACCCCTTGTCGCTGCGCCTCGCCTCTATCTTGAACGTCCGCGCCCCGCGCTCCCGCGCCCCGGCCGCCTCTTTCAGCACCTGCGCGCGGATCGCGTCGATGTCCTTATCCACGACCGCCGCCTCCGACCAGCCCGTGATGCCGATCAGGTGGTCGAGCGCGAATTCCACGGCCCGCGCGCCCTCGTCCGCGCACTCCACGTAGAGCCTCCCCGCGTACAGCGACACCTTCGCGTCCACGGACTGCAAGAACCGCCGCGCGTTTCCGGTGAGCAGCCGCTCGAAGTCGCGGATATTCGAGCCTTTCAGCACCAGCTCGCCCAGTCTTCCCAAATACGTTCGCATGGGGAAAGTATAGTGCAAACCGCCGCTTTTGGGAATAAGCACCGCGCGGGGTAAGGGATTTCAGGCGGTTGTTGGCGTGTCGTCGATTGCGATGCTTTTCCGCTTGGAAGCGGAGGAACTTTCTTGGGAGCGGGAACACCCTCTACTTCCGAAGCGTGGGTTTTCCCGCTCCCAAACCCTCACCCTTTCCCAGCACGGCGTAGGGCTGCCGCCCTAAGAACCCGCTTTGTCCTTTGCTCCGATTGTGTGCTTTTTCAGAGATGTTCTATCGTCCCNTCGGTTACGGAGAACGAATTTCAGGCGGTTGATAGTCTCCCGTCAGTTGCTGTGAANGAATTTCAGNCGGTTGANAGNNTCCCGTCAGTTGNTGNGAACGAATTTCAGGCAGTTGATAGTCTCCCGTCGGCTGCTGAGGACGAATTTCAGGCGGTTGACAGTATCCCGTCAGTTGCTGTGAAGGAATTTCAGGCAGTTGATAGTCTCACGTCGTTTGCTGAGAACGAATTTCAGGCAGTTGATAGTCTTCCGTTAGTTGCTAAGGACGAATTTCAGCCTGTTCCAGCGTCTCGTCAGTCGCGGGGAACGAATCATCGGGCTGTTNTGGCGTGTCNTCGATTGCGGAGAATGAATTTCAGGCAGTTGACGGCATCCCGTCAGTTGCTGAGAACGAATTTCAGGCNGTTGATAGTCTCNCGTCAGTCGCGAGGAATGAATTTCCGGCGGTTGACGGCATCCCGTCAGTTGCTGTGAAGGAATTTCAGGCAGTTGACGGCATCCTGTCGTTTGCTGTGAACGAATTTCAGGCGGTTGATAGTCTCCCGTTGGTTGTTGTGAACGAATTTCAGCCTGTTCTGACGTGTCGTCGTTTGCTGAGGACGAATTTCAGGCGGTTGACAGTATCCCGTCAGTTGCTGTGAAGGAATTTCAGGCAGTTGTTATCGTCCCGTCGATTGCTGAGAACGAATTTCAGGCAGTTGCCGGCATCCCGTCAGTCGCGGGGAAAGCGGGTACTTTTTTTCCTACCGACCTACTAGGCAAACAGAGGCGAAATGTGGTAGTGTACTGGCATGATTGACGAGAATGCTATGGACAAGTCGCTCGGCGCGACGCTCCCGGTTTTGCTGAGGAATAAGGTTTCCGAGATCCCGAACTATACGTTGCAGGCGGAAAAGAACAAGAGCGGCATGTTTGTGCGGTACAGCTATTCGCAGGTGTACCAGCGCGTGATCGAGCTTGCCGCGTCGCTCAGGAAGCTGGGCGTGAGGAAGGGCGACCGCGTGGGGCTGATCTCCGACAACCGGCGCGAGTGGCTCGTGACGGACTACGCGCTGCTTTCGCTCGGCGCGGCGGACGTGCCGCGCGGGTGCGATTCGATGGGCGTGGAGATCCGCTTTATCCTGGGCTACGCGGAATGCGCGGTCAGTTTCTTTGAGAACGCCCGCCAGCTCCAGAAGGTGCTGGAGGACGTGTCGGAGGTGCCGCTGCTGAGGACGGCGATCCNGTACGAGCATCCCGACGAGAAGACCGTGCGGCAGGCGAACGAGGCGGGGATTGAGGTCATCAACTACTCGCTGCTGGAGAGCGAGGGNACGGCGGTCACGAAGGAAGAGTGGCTGGAGATCGAGCGCGGCATGGACGACGTGCGCCCGGACGACGTGGCGACGATCATCTTCACGTCGGGGACGACGGGCGTTCCCAAGGGCGTGCAGCTGACACACGACAACTACATCGCGCAGTGCGAGGTGGCGCATACCGTGCTGGGCCTGATGCAGCCGGGCGACATCTGGCTGACCGTCCTGCCGATCTGGCACAGCTTTGAGCGGGCGTTCTGCTATATGGTCATCGGGCTGAAGGGCGGCTTTGCCTACTCGAAGCCGATCGCGTCCGTCATGTTGCAGGACATGGCGCTCGTGCAGCCGCAGTGGATGAACGGCGTGCCGCGCCTGTGGGAGGCGATGGCGCAGGGGCTGCTGCGCGAGGTGAAGAAGCAGGACGCGTTGCAGAAGACCGTGTTCTACCAGTTCGTCGCCGTGGGCAAGCTCTACTACAAGTTCAAGGAGCGGGTGTGCGGGCTGCGCTGCCGGTACCGCTGGTATCCGCGCGTGCTGGATGTCATCGTCGGCATCGTCCCGTTCTGCCTGCTGTGGCCGTTCCACAAGCTGGGCGAGCTGGTGGTGTACAAGAAAGTCCTNGCCAAATTCGGCGGGAAATTCCGCGCGGCNATCAGCGGNGGCGGCGCGTTGCAGCCGGAGANCGAGGCGTTCTACCACGCGGTGGGNTTCAAGCTGCTGGAGGGCTACGGCATGACNGAGACNGCTCCCGTCATCTCCNTGCGCAACTCGAAGAAGCCGCGATCGAACAATGTCGGGTGNGTGTTCCCCAGCCTTGACGTGAAGATCGTGGCGGAGAAGGACGGGCAGATCGCCGACGGCGAGCCGCTCAAGCCNGGAAGGCGCGGGCTGATTCTGGTGCGGGGGCGGCAGGTGATGAAGGGCTACTACAAGCGCGACGACCTGACGGCGGAGATCATCGACAAGGACGGCTGGCTCAACACGGGCGACCTGGGCATGATCAGCTGCGACGAGGAGCTGAAGATTGTCGGGCGCGCGAAGGACACGATCGTCCTGCTCGGCGGAGAGAACATCGAGCCGCAGGTGATTGAGAAGGCCGTGAACGCGTCCCCGTACGTCGAGCGCACGGTGGTGGTGGGGCAGGACAAGAAATACATCGCCGCGCTNATCGTCCCCGACCAGCAGAACGTGCTCGCCTACGCGGAGGAGAACAATATCCTGTACGACAACTACGAGGAGCTGCTCAGGACGAGCGAGATCCAGAACCTGTTCCGCACGGAGATCGACACGCTGGACAACGCGAAGCGGGGCTTCCGCACCTGCGAGCGCATCTCAAAGTTCGTGCTGCTGACCAAGCCGTTCGAGATCGGCGTGGAGATCAACGCGAAGCAGGAGCTGATGCGCCATAAGATCGCCANGCTGTACAAAAAAGAATGCAACGCGCTGTTCGACTAGCCGATAATTGAGAGGTGAGAACATCCTTTCTGCTGTCAGCGCTCGTCCTCCTTACGTGCGCCGCCACCGCGCAAGTCCTGCGCCCGTCCGAGGCGGTCAGGGAGCGGGAGGCGCGCGCCGACATTCCCGACCTGCTTGCGGGCGTGTGGCGGGGTGACGACCGGCTCGTGCTGTTCGGGAAGGACGGGAACGAATTCGCGGCGGTGCTGCGCGTGTTTTCCGGGCGGCATGCCGACCGCGCCGCCGAGCCTGCCGGCTATGCCGAATACGCCACGCGCGACCGCAACGACGCGACGGGGTGCGCCGCCGAGCATATCGAAATCTCATACATCACGATTGTGGAGAACGCGTCGCGCACGGCGGGCGCGTATGAGCTGCAAGTCCTGTATCCGGGGAGCAGGGAATACGCCTACGTGCCGATCGCGGTCATCGGCGGGGACATCTACCTCGACTTCCTGGTCAAGGGGAGCGCGCGCGACGGCGACTTTGATGCCGTGCGGCCGTCCGTCGCGGCGGACGGTACGCCCGACCGGGAAGGCTTCTGGCGCGACTGCGGCGCGGCGGCGGGGCTGCTGGTATCCCCGCCGTCCGTCAAGAAAGAGCGGACGGGCTATTATTTTCACGGCGACACGTTCTATCATATCCGCTACTGGGAGACGGACATGCCGTACACGTATGAGCAGGCGGGGTTCACGGACGGCGAGCAGTCGTTCGTGGTGGACAAGTACGTGCGCTCGGCGGGAAAGGTCTACACGAACTGCACGGGCCGGCGCACGCAGATCCGCAACATCAGGAAATCATCGGAGCTTCCCGGCACGTATCGGTTTGACCGCGACGGCGTTATCTGCGCGTTCGGGTCGCCGTATCTGGTGCGGGTTGACGGCGGGGGAGACCGCGCGGACTTGCTGCGGCTGGCCGACGAGACGAATGCCGCGCCGCGTCCGCCGCGCAAGCCCGTGTTTCCCGTCACGTTCCCCGACGTGCGCTGGCCGGATTACGACGCGCTGGACATCTACGATCCCGCTACCTGGAACCGGCGGATGCTCGATGTGGGGAAATGACTAGCGCATGCCGGTGACTTCCACGGCCATATCATAGCGCAGGTAATACAGGTAACAGCGGATGGCGCGTTCCTCGCAGCCGAGCAGCCGGGCGGCGGCGCGGCGGTAGCATGCCTGCTGGGCGGCGTACTGGGCAGGGCGTATCGTCTGGTCGCTCTTGTAGTCCACGATCGTATAGGTGCCGTCCTCCTGCTCGAACAGCGCGTCGATGATGCCGGTCACGAGCAGCGCGTCGTCCGTTCCCGTGAGCGCGCGGTCGGCNATGAGCGTGCGGAACGCGTATTCGCTCTTGGCGAGGCGATGGTGCGCGCGCGCGTCCTGCAACGCCGCTCCCAGTTCGCTGCGGGCAAAGGCGGCGGTCATTGCCGCGCATGTCTCCCGCATGGTCTGTGCCTCGGTTTCCTTCAAGTTCTTGAACAGCCTGCGCGCCGGNTCAAAGTCCTGCGGCGCGATGCCGTTGGCGAACGCTTCCAGGTAGNCGTGGGCGAGCGTGCCGAAGTCGGTATATGAGAAGAGGGCGTGCTGGAGCGCGTCGCTGTCTGCGGCAGGGCGGGCGTCGCNCNCGTCATCGGGCGACGCTTTTGCGGCGTATGCTTCGATAATCGGATGTATGATGGCCGCGTAGGGGTCGTCCTTTGGCGCGGGGAGGCTTGGCGCGTCCNTTGTCTCCAGTTCGTGCGGCGTGATGCGCATGGCGCGGTCGCGNTCGGTCGTGGCGGTGCNGGCGGCGGCGTAGCAGTCCTGCCAGCGGGCGATGAAGTCGGCTCGTGCCTGCGTTTTCGATTTCGATGCGTTCCGCGCGGCGAGGGCGGTCGTGCGGTCAACGGGCGCGATCTGCCAGACATCGAACGGCGCGCCATCGGCATAGGGAATACGCCTGTCCGCCCGCGACGGGTGTTCCTCTGTCGGATCGTCCTGCCAGGTCGGGTAATAGTGGTCGAGCTGGTCTTTGAGGGACTTTGCGTCCGAGGTGCCGACGACGTACACGCTTTCTTCGGCGCGGGTGATGGCGACATACAGCAGGCGGCGGAATTCGGCGGCGTTTTTTCGTTTGGCGCGTTCTTTTTGGAGCAGCACGAAATAGTTCTCGCTTCCTTTGGTCGGCACGACGGTTACGCCGTAGGTGCTGTCAAAGAACACGGTGTCGTTTTCGCCCTTGTTGGTCATGTTCATGCAGCCGGTGACGAACACGTGCTTGTACTGCAAGCCCTTGCTTTTGTGGATGGTCAGGATTTGGACGGCATCGCTTTTTTCGACGGGATAGGTGATGTCCTGTACGCTCAGCTCTTCGTCCGTGCTGCCGAACGATGCCTTCTTGAGCGCGGCGAGCTGGTCCACGAACCATGCCGCGCTTTTTCCGCTCGNGTCGCACTGGCGCGCAAGCTCATAGAGCATGTCGAACTGCTCGGCGGAAAGCTCGGTGCTTCTGCTCAGGAATGTCTCGTAGCGGTAGCCGGTCTCGTACCAGAGTGTCTGGAGCGTCCTGGTGAGCGGCTGGCTCAGCGCGGTCTTGCGCAGTCNGGCAAGGAAGCCGAGCGCGTCGTGCAGGCGTTTTTCGTCGTCGGCGGTGAGGGCGGCAGCCTGGCGGTCTCCTGCGAGGTAGGTCTCGACAGCGTTCTCGCCGAGCGCGGCAAAGGGCGAGGTCAGGTAGGCGGCGAGCGCGTTCTGGTCGGACGGATAGACGCACAGCCGCAGGACATTGTACAGGTCGAACACCAGCCCCGAAGCGAACGGGTCTTTCTGCTGGTCAAGGCTGTAGGGGATACCGAAGGCGTTGAGCCATTTGGTGATGATGCCGTAGTCGGTGCGGGATTTGTTCAGGATGGCGATGTCCGCGTACTTCGCGCCCGATTTGTGCAGGCCGGCTATTTTTTGCGCGATGAAGTACGCGTGCTGCTCTTTTGCGCTGAGCATGTCGTCGCGGTTGTCGGGGGGAATCTGCCGCTCGTCGAACAGGCAGACGTGCAGGGCGACGTTCGCGGCGGTCAGCGTTTCGGGCGGGCATTCGCGCGCGCGCGCGGTGTCGTATTTTTTCGTCTCTTCCGTGTACTGCGCCTCGTAATCGGGGGCTTGCTGCGACGGGGGAATAAAGATGCCGTGCTCGCCGCCGAACAGCCGGTTGAAGCTCGTGACGAGCGCGGGCGACGAGCGGTAATTGTAGGTCATGGGCTGCACGCTGTCCGCGCCGAACGTCTGTTTGCATGCGCGTTGCAGCGCGTTGAATACGGATACGTCCGCGCCGCGGAACTGGTAAATCGACTGNTTTTCGTCGCCCACGAAGAACAGCCGCTCGCGCTCGATGTCGCCCACTGACGGGTGGTCGCCCGCCGCTGCCTTTGAGCAGATGAGGAACAGCAGGTCGCGGTTGTCGCCGTTGTTGTCCTGGAATTCGTCGATCATGATGGCATCGTAGGCGTTGTGTTCCTGTGTGCGCAGGTCGTCGTGTTCCCGCAGCGCGCGCAGCGCCAGTTTCTGGATGTCGCCGAAACTCAGCTTGCCCGACAGGCGTTTCTGGTGCTTGACCTGCGCATGGAATTCGTCGAGCAGCGCGAACAGCGCGGCGATCGTGCTGTCGTTGGCGCGGTAGTCGAGCAGCGCGGCGAGATACGGCAGCGTGTTCTCCCGCAGCGATTTGACGGCGGCGCGCAGGACTTTGGTGTACCCGCTGTTCGGAAGCGTTCCGGCAATCGCCTTGATCCGATTGATGTCGTCGCGCAGTCCGGCCGTATCCGCCGGATTGCCGTTCCATGCCAGCATGCGTCCCATGCATCCGGCGATGCGCCTGCATGCGTCCGTGTAGGCGTTCGGGTTCGCGTCGTGCAGGCTTTCCGTGATTGTGCCGTATATCGCGGCGAGGCTCTCCGCCTGCTCGAATTCGTCGGGCTTCGTCCCTGTCCCGGTGACGAACCAGGTGAGGTCTGCCCCGGCTTTTTTCCGCTGGGGGGCGAGCCAGTCGGAAAAGTAGGTGTCGCCGTCGGCGACCGTGGCGTACTGGTGGACGGTCCGGGCGATCACGCCTTCGGCGAAGTCCTGCAATCTGCCTGCCTCGGCGAACGTGCGCACGGCGGGATTGTCGCGGCGCGCGAGGACGAACGGCAGGGCGGCGGCCTTGATGTCGCTTTCGGAGTCCGCGCCGCCTTCCGTGAAGTCGGGGCGGATGCCGTACCGGTTCGCCACCTGCCGCACGATGCCCGCGCAGTACGAGTCGAACGTCTGGATATGCGTCTCGCCGAAGGAATCCAGCGCTTCCTGCGCGCGCTTTTTTTCCGCGATCGGCGTGCCGTCGTTCTGCGCGAAAAAGGCGAGGGTCTGGTAAATGCGCTCGTACATCTCGCCCGCCGCCTTTTTGGTGAACGTGATCGTGAGGATGTTTTGCGCGGGAATTGCCTTGCTCATCACGAGCCATGCGAACCGCGTGGCGAGCACGTGCGTCTTGCCGCTTCCCGCGCCCGCCGCGACGACGGTGTTTTCGGTGCGGCAGCAGACGTGTTTCTGGCGGTCGTCAAGCTTGCGTTTCAGCAGGTCGAGGTATTCGTACATCAGCAGTCCTCCTGTCCCGGAATGTCCCGTGCGCCGACGGTGAACGTGGTGCGGCAGATGCCGTTGTACGGGCAGGACACGCATACTTCATGCGGCTCCACGTGCACGAATGCCCGCTGCTTTTTGCGGGGATTGACGGGCGAAAACCGGCCGTGTGCGACGCGATCGGCAAAATCATTGACATACGCGCCGAACAGCCGCACCGTGCTTGCCGTGAACACGTCGTACTGCCACGGATTCTGCCTGCCAGCCGCTTTTTCGGCTTCGCTCAGCCCTTTGTAAGCGTCAACCGCACACCGTTTGTCGTCGCCCTTGATTGCATAGAAATACGCCGCCTCCACCGGCTTTCCCACGAGCGTCACGTACATCGGCATCTGGAAGTCGCCGAGCAGCCCGTGTTCGTCCTCGGTCAGTGCCTTTGCCCCGGGTATCGCGCCCGCCGTGTTTTTGTAGTCCACGATGGCATAGTCGCCGGTCTCCGGGTCGGAAAGCAGGCAGTCGATGTTCCCGCGCAGCGTGATGCCGTCTTCCCCCTGTGTGTGCCGGTCGATTTCCGCGCCCTGTACGGTGAAGCCGCCGAATCCTTTGATGCTTGATTTTGAATGCATCGCTTCCGGCGCGGGGCGGTTCGGCTTGATGCACAGGCGGTGCAGGAATCGCAGGATGTCGTCCGCGATCAGGGCGCGCTGTGCGTCGAGCGCNCGCAGGACAAGCGGGCTGTCCCTGAAACGCATCGACCTGTCCTGGATCGCCTGCGCCGCCAAGTCCGTCAGCTCCGCGCGGATTGNCTCCTCGTCGTCGAACTGGCCGTCCTCGTTCGTCACGGGCAGGCANGTTCCCGCCCGCGCCNGCATGAACAGCTCAAGCACCTTGTGGTTGACGTTTCCCATGTCGAACGTCTGCATCAGGTCCGTGTCCAGCGATTCCTCACGCAGCCCAAGCACNCCGCCGAGCACCCATTTGCGGGGGCAGGGGTAGAACTGCCGCAGGTCGCTCTGCGTCACCACGATGCCCGTGCCCTGGTCGTCTGCGGTTTTCGCGCGGACCTTTTCCCGGAGCGCGTCGCCCGCCGCATAGGGCAGGNGCTCCTCAAAATGCCGCGTCCGCTCNGCCCATGCAAGGAACGACGACCGCTGCAATGCCGTGATGCCGGGCGTTCCCGCCTGCGGCGGTCGGGCTATCCGCGGTTCCGCTGACGCTCCATTGCCGTGCGGCAACGCGTNCGCGCCGCTCCTATCCCTAACGCGCTGTCGCTCCTGCACGAAAAAGTCCGTTTCGTCCAGCGCCGCGCGCGGCGCGGCGCACGCTTCGACGGCNAGCGCGCTGTGCGCGATCGCAAAGCCCGCGAACGTGTCTTCCGCGCAGGAAAAGCACACGTCGTCTCCCCCGGACTTCGCGTACAGCCGCAGGAACGCCACGGAGACGTTCGCGCTTCCGTCCGCCTCCGCGCCCAGGAGCAGTTTCCGTTTTTCCGCGTGCAGGAAGCCGAGTTTTTTGTATGACACGTCAAGGTTTTTCTGGCTCGCGTCAATCACGAACTGGCAGGCAAAATGCGCCGCCGCCGCAAGCCGGTACGGGAACACCGAGATGCCGTCCAGTTTTTCCTGCGGGCGGTAAGTCTTTGCGTTCAGCTCGTTCAGGAAAAACGCGAACGGCTGCGCCGTCTTCAGCCCGAGCCTGTCCGCATAGCGCGCCTCAATGTCGATGATGTCGTTCAGCTCGCTCAGGCAGCGGCCGAGGATATTGTTCGCGTCCGTCGTAAAATGCCGGTCGTCAAGGAATTTCTGCCGGAAGATGAGCCACGCCGTGTGCAGCGCGCCGAACGTCGCCGCCTCGCACAGCCGCGTGACTTCATGTTTCAGGCTTTTGTAGAACGCCAGCTCGCGNACGTCCGTCGCGATGGGGCGCATCGCCTCNATCCAGCTGTCAACCGGCTTGCCGCCGTCATCATAGCTGCAAACGGTGCGGAGCCGGTTTCCCTCGCGGATCAGGTTTTCCTTGACTTCCGTTATGTCGTCTTTCCACGGCACGTATTCGTTCTGTAGCAGCGCGCGCACGCTGTCGTAGGAGAAGCGGCTTGCGTAGCAGTCATGGATCTGGCTGAAAATCATGCCCGCGCAGTTTTTGGTGAGCGGCTCGCCGGAACGGATGTTCACGGGAATGCAGTACAGCTCGCACTCGCGCCTGATGTACGGGCGGTAGGTCTCAAGGTCGGGGACGCTCACCGCAATGTCCGTCCAGCGCACGCCGTGCTCGTGCAAGTCGCGCAGGCGCAGCAGGAGGCGGCGCAGCTCGCCGCGCGAATCGGGGAATCGGTAGGCGCGGGGGCGGAACGCGGCGGTTTCTTTGAGCGTCACGGCGATCACGTTGTCTGCGCCGGAAAGGACTTCCGCGTAGTCGCCGAAGTCCTCAAGCAGCTCGGGGAAGAAAATCACGATGACCCGCTCCCGCTCGACGTATTCCGGCGTGAGCCAGGCCGGCTCAAAAAAGCCGTTCGCCGTCAGGAACGCGTCATACCGTGCGAACAGCGCGGCGTAGTCGCGGTTCTCGCCGTCCGGGTCGGTTTCTGCGGTGAGTCTCCGGGACGCAAGGTAGGCTTCGTATTTTTCATGCCACAGCTTGAGCGACGGCAGGATTCCGGCGAGCCAGTCCGTGAACGCGAACGCCGTTTCCGCATCGTCGGCGGGGATAATGCTGGTGATGAACCGATCGCGCACGTTCTGCTGCATCAGGTTGCGGACGAAAAGCTTGCGCAGCAGGGCAGGGATGCACGTCTTTTCCCGCACGCTGCCCGCGAGGTACGTGCCCTTGAACGTGTCCCATGCGGTAAAGTCTTCCAGGGCGACCGCCCGNGCGCCCGATTCGGCGGGATTGCGCACCGCCCATTCCGACCATGAGTCCGCCGCGATGTCGGACGGGAACACGAACAGCGGGTGTCCGGCATGGTCGGCCTTGCGGCGCAGGTGGCCGGCAAGTATCTGCGGAATGTCGTCCGGGTCGGCGGGGANGAAAAGCATAGACATACTATAATAGAAAACGAGCCGAAATGTCAAAACCGTAGACTTTTTTGCCNTTTTACTTTATCATAAATCGAAATTTTATTGGCACGGGGATTATTGTGTACAAGCCAGTTGACGCAAAGGTCGATTTTCCTCAGCAGGAAGAGGAAATGTTACGGTTTTGGGAGACGCACGACACGTTCAGGAAGTCGGTCGCGCGGCGTGAGGGCGGCGAGGAATTCATTTTTTTTGACGGACCGCCGTTCGCCACGGGGCTGCCGCATTTCGGGCATTTCATCCCTTCGACCATAAAGGACATCATCCCGCGTTACCAGACGATGAAGGGCAAAAAAGTCGAGCGCCGCTTCGGCTGGGACTGCCACGGCCTGCCCGTCGAGAACCTGATTGAGAAAGAGCTCGGCATCAACTCCAAGCATGAGATCGAGGCCTACGGCGTGGCGAATTTCAACGACAAGTGCCGCGCGTCCGTCCTCAAATACACGAACGAATGGCGCAAGACGATCACGCGCATGGGGCGGTGGGTCGATTTTGACAACGACTACAAGACCATGCAGCCTGATTTTATGGAGACGATTTGGTGGGTCGCCAAGTCGCTGTGGGACAAGGGGCTGATTTACGAGGGAAAATACATCCTGCCGTACTGCCCGCGCTGTGCCACGGTGCTTTCCACCCATGAGCTGGCGCAGGGCTACAAGGAAAAGCAGGAGCCCGCCGTTACGGTCCGCTTCAAGGTGACCAAAGCCCCGCCCGCGATTGCGGATGCCGACATGGCGGACGGCAGGACGTATTTCCTCGCCTGGACGACCACGCCCTGGACGCTTCCGTCGAATTTGGGGCTGTGCATGGGGCCGGACATCGACTATGTGAAGGTCGCGGACAAGGCGACCGGCGACCGCTATATCCTTGCTGAGNGCNGCCTTGCCGCCTATTACAAGAACGCGGATGANTACGAGATCCTGTACCGGCACAAGGGCGCGGATTTCCTGGACGCGGAGTATGAGCCGCTGTTCCCGTATTTCGCGGCGCTCAGGGATGCCGCCGCGTGCGAGAAACAGAGCGGTCAGCGCTGCGAGAAAGGCGCGTTCCGCCTGTTCAACGCGGATTACGTTTCGACCGAGGACGGCACGGGCATCGTGCATATCGCGCCCGCGTTCGGCGAGGATGACAGCAAGGTGTTCGCGGGGACGGGNGTTCCGTTCGTCGAGCCGATTGACGCGGAGTGCCGTTTTACGGCGGAAGTCACGGACTATGCCGGCGTGTTCGTCAAGGACGCTGACAAGGCAATCATGGATCGGCTCAAAAAAGAGGGCAAGCTCGTCAGGCGCGACACGGTGCTGCACCAGTATCCGCACTGCTGGCGGTGCGGATCGCCGCTCATTTACCGCGGCATCGGCTCTTGGTTCGTCAAGGTCGCCGACCAGCACGAGCGGCTTTTGCGGGCGAACAGCCAGATNCAGTGGCAGCCCGCGCACATCAAGGAAGGCCGCTTCGGAAAATGGCTTGCGGGCAGCCGCGACTGGGCAATCAGCCGCAACCGCTACTGGGGCAACCCGATTCCTATCTGGAAATGCGGCGACTGCGGCGAGAAAATCTGTGTCGGAAGCCGTGCCGAGCTGAAAGAGAAGAGCGGCGTTGATTTGGACGACCTGCACAAGCAGTTCGTCGATGCGGTCACCATTCCGTGTTCCTGCGGCGGCACGATGCNCCGTATTCCCGAAGTGTTCGACTGCTGGTTCGAGTCCGGCTCGATGCCGTATGCGCAGCAGCATTATCCGTTCGAGAACAAGGCGTATTTTGAGCGGCATTTTCCCGCCGACTTCATTTCGGAAGGCCTGGATCAGACGCGGGGCTGGTTCTACACGCTGACGATCCTTGCGGCGGAACTGTTCGACAAGCCCGCGTTCAGGCACTGTATCGTGAACGGGCTGATGCTGGCGGAGGACGGGCGCAAGATGAGCAAGTCGCTCCAGAACTACACCGATCCTATCGACGCGATCAATATGTTCGGCGCGGACGCGATCCGCCTGTTCCTCACGCACTCGGCGGTCGTCAAGGCGGACGATTTGCGNTACAGCGACAACGGAGTCCGCGAGGTGCTGAAGAATGTGCTCATCCCGCTGTGGAGCGGCTATTCGTTCTTCGTCACGTATGCGAACATCGACGGCTATACCGCGAAAGGCACGGTGTTCGCCGGTCACCTGCCGACGAATCCGCTCGATGCNTGGATCGTCTCAATCACGCAGAAAATGATTGCGGATGTCACCGCCGCGCTCGACGATTACGACCTGAGCACGGCGATCGACCCGCTCATCAGTTTTATCGACCAGCTCAACAACTGGTATATCCGCCGNTCGCGCCGCCGCTTCTGGAAAAGCGGGAACGACGACGACAAGACCGATGCTTACGAGTCGCTGTACTACGCGCTCAAGTCGTTTTCGCTGGTCGCCGCGCCGTTCATCCCGTTCATCACGGAGAGCATGTGGCAGAACCTGCGCACGGAAAGCGACGCGGAATCGGTGCATCTGGCGGACTTCCCGGTATACCGTGCGGCGTTGCGGGACGAGAAGCTGGAATTCCGCATGAGCACCGTGCAGAAAGCGGTCTCAATGGGACGGAGCCTGCGCAATCAGTTCAACCTGAAGAACCGCCAGCCGCTTTCCGCCACGCAGCTGGTGACGCGCAATGCCGAAGAGCGCCGGGTGCTTGAGGGCATGATCGACACGATCCGCGAGGAACTGAACGTCAAGGAAGTCATTTTCCACGAGCGCGAGGACGAGCTGGTCGAATACAGCGCGAAGGCGAATTTCCGCAGCCTCGGAAAAGAGCTCGGCGCAAAGATGAAGGCTGCCGCCGCGAAGATTGCCGCGCTCAAAAATCAGGCGATTGCGGACATCATCGGCGGAAAGCGCGTGACGATTGACGTGGACGGGCAGCCGGTCGCGCTGGACGCTGAGAAAATCATCGTCGAGCGTATCGAAAAGGAAGACCTCAGAATCGTCAATGACGGCACGCTCACGGTCGGGCTTGACACCAAAGTGACTGACGAGCTTAAAAAAGAAGGCTACGTGCGTGATCTGATCCGCGGCATTCAGAACCTTCGCAAGGAGAGCGGATTCGCGGTGACCGACCGCATCAGGCTGTTTGTCTCCGGCGACGCGGATTTGCAGGACGCGTTCGGCACGTTCCGTTCGTTTGTCGCGGGCGAGACGCTCGCTTCTGAGCTGGAATGGAAAGCGTCGCTCGCGAATCCGGCGTTCGTCGAGGCTGACGACAAGACATGGAGCATCGCCNTTGAGAAAATATAGNCTGTACGGCGCGGTNGCCGCGTGTGNCGCGTTGTTCTTCGGCTGTGCGTCCGCGCCGCAGCCTGCCGCCGTTGACCCGCTTGCGCTCATCGACCGTGATGCCGCGCTGTATCTGTATATTCCCGCGCAGAGTCATCTGCCGTTGGTGACCAAGGCACTTGCCCGGATCGGCGGCATGGATGAAAAGGACGCGGAAAAGATTGCCGCGCGCACGCAGACCATTTACATCGCCGAGGAATCCACGCGCACACGGTCGCTGCTCCAGCTTGCGGCGACCGGCTCGTTCCCTGCGGCGATGGCGAAATTCGCGCTCACGCCGCGCAACGGCTGGCTTCCGCAGACGGTGGAGGGGCTTTCGTTTCCGTATACGTATTACAAAAACACGTTGTCGCAGGTGCAGGTTTCCCTGCCGTCCTCGGCGAACGCGCTGGTGTCGTATGCGGTCGAGCCGCAGCTCGCGCTGTACGATGCTGCCCTTGCCGCGCCGGACGCGGGCGGCATTCCGGACGGTTTTGACCGCTCTGCCTACGAATTCCTGACGACCGGCAATCCCGATGACATCCGTTTTTACGAGCGCAAGGCGGATTCTTTTTTCCAGGACATCGTGGGCGTCAACCTGCGGCTTCCGCTTTCGGCGGTGAGCGGCGTGCTGGAGCATTCCAAGAAAACGGACACCAGTTATTACGTCACGCTTATGCTGGATGTTGCCGAAGCGAGCGCGACACCGGCAAAAATGAAGGCACTGCTGTCGAGCATAAAGATCGCGCTGTTCGGCATTCCGGCAAAGGTCACGCAGACGGGTACGCGGCGCATTACGATCGTTGATTTGGAAATCAGCAAAGAGACGCTGCTCGGCACGATTGCGTGGTAGGTCATGGGACGGACGGACGGTAAGGCGGGGCGAAAGACTGTTCTGGGCGTGTTTTTGTCCGGGACGCTTGCGTTGCTCGCAGGCGGCTGTGCGGCGAGCGGCGGGATGCTCGTGCCGGGGCAGCAAAAAATCATCNTGCAAAATCTTGCGCTTGAATACTATACCGTCGCCGAAGCCTATGCGGGGGTGCAGGATTATGCCAAGGCGGCGGAGTATTACCGGCNTGCNATGCGCGACGAAAAACTGCATCTGACGGCGTATTACAAGCTGGGGCGTTCCTATGCGCTTGCCAAGGACTGGGACAACGCGCTGCCGATTTACGAGGACTTGCTTTCGAGGGATCCCGAAAACACTGAGCTTGTCGCGTCACGCGCGTACATCATGGCGATGAGCGGCGATACCGACGAGGCGTTCCGGCAGTATCAGGATTTGATTGCAAAAAATCCCAACGAGCAGTCGTTTCTGGAAAACTACGTGGCATTATTGGTTGACAGCGGACGCGGCGAGCTTGCCGAAACGCAGTTTTTCCTGCTGAAAGAAAAATTCCCCGACAGCAAGATGATTTCGTCGCTCGCGCCTAAGATTGCCGAACTGGTGGACAATCCCGATCCGAACGCCGCGCAGTCGGCGGAATCTGCCAAAACGGACGAAACGCCGTCCCCGTGACGGCATTCCGCGTCGCGCGGGATGTCAGACTTCTTGCAGGTATTCCTTGTATTTTTCCGGGTTCGCGCGGAATGCGATGACCGGGTTTTCCTCGTCTGCATGGAGCGCGGCCTGATCGGCTTCTGTCAGCAGGCGGTCGGCGTTTATCATGCGGAAAGCGCGCGACGAAATGCCGATGGCGGTCTGCGCCTTTTGCCCGCTGCGCTGCAAAATGACCGAAATCGCATTGTTCAGCGACTGCGCGAAGGCGATTGCCGTATCAAGATTGGTGTTTTTGATGATGAGGGCGAGGGCGGCGTTATGCTCGCCTATGATGCCCTGCTTGCCCAGACGGTCGGTGAGCAATTTTTTGAGCTGCGTTACGGGCGTGCTGTCTGCTGCCAGTCCGCGCAGGTGAATGATGAGCGCCACAAGATCCTGTCCGTTCGCGATTGCGTCCACCAGCTCGTTTTCGAGGGCGACTGTCAGGGCATCAGGCTCGGTGCTGTTCTGGTCGTTTCTTGTGGCGGATATGTCGCTTTGCGCCGGGAGATCGGCTTTGTCGTCCGTCGTCTGGTAATCCTCTGCGTTCAGGCGGTTGTCCTCTTCCATTTCGCCAATCGGGTCAAAATTGGTCGGCGTGTCATGCACCGATGATGCTACCGGGATAATGCTGTCCGTTATGCCGGTTGCGAGGGGATAGCTGTTTTTTTCGTCTGATGCCGGGGAAAATGCGTCTTCGCTTGCCGCGGGGAAAAAGGTGTTGTCCTCGTCAGTTGTCCGCGCAGCGTCGTTTTCGTCCGCCGGCCGCGCGGTATCATCGGCTGCCACGGCTCGGTCGGTCTGCCAGCCGGTCGAGTCATTGCTTTTCACCGTCTTATACGAATCGCTGTCGCCTGCGGGCTGTTCGGGAGACTCCTCGGAATCCTCTTCTTCGTATGCTTCGATAGCAAGGTCGTCGTGGCGATTGGCCGCTTTCGGGGATTTCTGCGGCGTAATCAGCAGGAGTACGATCGCCGTCACCGTGCCGATCAGGATAAGCACGAACGAGATTTTTGCGTGGGCGACTGCCGCNNGCGGGCTGCCTATGAGGAGCACCCCGGATATTTCAAGGTTGTTTCCGAACAGCGTCTTNGCATATTCCGTCATGCGGGATGCCGTCGCGTTTTCGTCCGCCTGCGTCGCCTGGTAGTCAAACACCGGCTGGTTGTTCACGTACAGCTGCAAAGATGCAAAGCCGTCGATATGTTCGGCCAGCACCGGGGCGATCGCCGTTCTGAACGCCTCGCTTGTCGGCTCATAGGTCGCCGCAAGATTGCGCGTCTCATACGCGAATGCGTCAAACCGTTCCTGCGCTTTTATCGGCCCCGTTTTTTTATCGACGACAAAGCCTGCGACGAAATAGATGACCGCGAGCGTGAACACGCCTCCGATAATTCCCTGCACGGTTCGGCTTGTAGATGTTGTCATACGGACTCCCACGTTTTTGTGTATGCACGGCGGACAAGGCTCTCAAAATCCTGCTGATTCTGATGCGTTTTGAGCCAGGCGATGTACGGCAGGAGCGTCAGGAACGCGCCGGTATTCCGGTTGATGCCGTTTGCGGTAGTTTCGTCCAGCGACTGCCGGTACGACTGCCTGAATGCGCCATAGTCAAACGGTCTGACCGCAAGCGGCGCGTGCCTGCCTTGGACGGAATTTCCGTGCCGTATATATATATTGTCGGCAATTTTCCGGAAATTGTTTGCATCCAAAAGGGTTTTGAGCGAATTTTTGTAGGATTCCAGCAGCTCGGTCGTCAGAAGTCCGTTCCCCTTGTCCCGTAATTCCGTGCGGAACAGGAGCCGGACGAACTGTTGCTCCGCCGGATTGAGCCGGTTGCCAGCCGAATGGTATAAATCATCGAGATACGTGCCTTTGGCATANGCCTTGCCGCCCGCATAGCAGAAATCCGCGCCGAAAAATCGGATACGCGAGAAGCCTGCCCTGATTGCGAGCGAAGCGGCGGCAACCGTCACCGTGCCGCTGCCCGTGCTGATATGCGGGAACGTGTCCGTGTTGTTGTCGGCGAATGCCGCGAGCGGATGCCCCGTCTGCACGAACAGCATCCGTTGCCGCTTTGCGGCATTCCGCACGGCCGCAGGATTCGCGTCAAGGTCGAATACGCAGAGCGTCTGTGGCGCAAGGGCGAAAAAATGCGTGTGCGAGACCATTTGTGCGTCTGTGCAGATGACGGCATCGCTTGCAATGCCACGGCGGAGCAGGGCGCGGTAGCCGGTGTCAGTGGCAATGATGTAGTAATCATCCCGTTTTTGCGCAAGCTGCTGCCACGCTTTGTCGAGCGTTGGGCCTGCCGCGATGATTGCCGCCGTTTTTCCGGTCGGGAGCGCGAGCGTCGCCGCGGCTTGTTCCGCCGCCTGCCGCAGGTTCAGCAGGATATTGCGCTGCCAGACA
>WFLX010154622.1_pt1 | contig 40909 bp, 36 predicted proteins | sample 4967041 | NCBI WGS metagenome assembly WFLX01 (sample SAMN12857096, study PRJNA449069) | gut metagenome | isolation source: stool from male and female vole | host: Microtus ochrogaster | place: USA:Florida | collected 2017
CCAACAGCAACTGATCTGTTCTGTATGTTAACATATATTGCAAACATACAGGCTTATAATTAAAAATAGAAAAATAAGTCTCACGGAAAGGAAAAGTTTTATGCCAGAAAATTATCCGTTTAATGATGACAACAATTCCCAGAACAATCAGGATTTATCGGTTTATACCTACGAGAACAATTCCAGACCGACAAAAAAGAAAAAATACACCGGACTTAAAGCAGTTGCTTTTCTGCTTTGTCTTGCAATAACCGGTGCAGGTTCTGTGCAGGTTTACAAATATTTTAACGATAATAAAATTGAAGTTTCCGAGTTCAGCAATGAAGATAATTCGGATTCGCAGTCCAGAGCAATCGTTCAGCAGGGACTTCCCGAAAGCACTGAACCGTCTCAGAATGACACAAGAGATATTCCAAGTCTTATCGAAATAGCTGCACGTTCCGATTCAAAATATCTCCCCGACATAGTAGATACTATTATGCCGTCTGTAGTCGGTGTAGCGTCAACTTTTGAGTACACACCGGATTACAGCACTATGGGCTGGGGCTGGGGATTTGGTATGCCCCAACAGTCAGAAACTCAGGAAATACGTGGCACAGGTACAGGTATTATCATGTCAGACGACGGATATATTGTAACCAATGCTCATGTTATCTATGATGAAAGTGAATATAAATGCGGTGAAGCCGTTGAAGTATCGGTAGTTTTCAGCGACGAATCAGAGCATGAAGCTAAAATTATTGCCTATGACAGAGAAACTGATATTGCCGTTCTCAAAGTAAACGAAACAGGTCTTACTCCGGCGGAGTTCGGCGACAGTGATGATTTGAGAGTGGGCGAACTTGTAATAGCTGTGGGCAATCCGCTCGGATTTGACCTTTTCGGTTCTGTTACAAGCGGTATTGTTTCAGCTAAAAACAGAAAAATTGACATCAACGAAAAGAGCATGACCCTTATTCAGACAGATACCGCTATAAATTCCGGTAACTCCGGTGGTCCTCTCCTCAATAGTTCCGGTCAGGTTATAGGAATAAATTCCGCAAAAATGTCGTCCAGNTATGGTGCGGCAAGCGTCGAGGGTCTCGGTTTTGCAATCCCGATTAATGAGGCAAAGATTATTATCNACGACCTTATTAATTACAAGNATNNAAANNGNAGACCACAGATAGGTATTACAACTGTTGATGTTACCGAATCGGTTTCAAGATACTATGATATACCACTTGGTGTATACGTTCAGAGCGTACAGGAAGGCAGTGCGGCAGCACTGGCAGGTATTCAGAAAGGCGACGTTATTATTGATATCGAGGGTGAAGCAATCACAAATGCTACCGAACTTAATAAAATTAAAAATAACTACAAAGCCGGTGACACCATAAAAATAACTATCAGCCGTGCCGGTGAGGATATAATGATTGAGATGGTTCTTCAAGAAGCAAACGCAGACAAATTTACAGACAATCCGCTTGACAACGAAACAGATGCTTCCGAAAACTGATAATCTGTTTATTTCATAAAAACTTTATACTTCTCCTTACTTTTATTAAAGCCGTTCCATATCCGGAACGGCTTTAGTGTTTTCTATAAGTTTACCTTAATGGATTTTTCGAGCTGGAAAGAATAAAGATATGCTTCTTTAACACGCTTTCCAAAAGTGAGTTCTATCGCTGATTTATAAAGCTGAATCTGTATACNGTAACGTTCTTCAAGATATGCNGCANAAATTCCCCTGTCCGACTTGTAATCGACNATAACAAGTCCGTCGTTTTCTTCAAACATAAGNTCTATGATACCTTTAATCATGCCGTCGGATTTTCTGAATTTCTCCATTATACCGTCCTCAAGGTCAAGCTGTGCAATCGCAACCATGAATTTCTTTTCACGCCATGTATTCACTGCGTTTTTGATACGGCTGTAAAGTTCACTTCTGAAAAATGCCGAAACTTTATAAGTGTTTATCGTTTCTGCCTGTGCCGGACTGATATAACCCATATCAGAAATGCGTTCTATTTCCTGTGCCGGATTTTTTATTGCATTTTCAAAAATACAATACTGGAAAAACGTATGTATAGCCGTACCACGTTCCGCACCAGTAAGCTCTTTGGTTTCAGACATAAATTTAGGTCGGCGAAGCTGAAAATCAAAACTTTCATCTTCCTTGAACTTTCTTGTAATTTGTGTAACACTGAGTTTTGCCGGTATTTCGGAAAGACTGTCATCATAATCATTGTAGATAATACTGCTCATACTGTCGCACANCGCCTTATCGGGTTCTGCTTCACACNCTGTTCTTTCTTCTGTAATTTCNATNNCCGNAATTTTATCNCAGAACTNATATTGAAAAATTCTTCTGCTGAAACACGGTTCGGNAAGGACGGCGNTTTCAGAAATCAAATCAAAATGTTCTGCAATCTCCTCAAAATCAGCGTGTTTCATAAGACACAGCCATATCCAGTCATAAAATCTGTCCGACCGGCAGACTATATCTGTAATGTCACTGCCTGATATATACTGTTCAGTGAGATTTCTTACGGATTTGATTAACTTTTCATTATATTTCAGATTTATGAAAAGCTGTTGTTTTGCCCTTGTAAGACCGACATACAAAAGACGCATTTCCTCGCTCCGTGTATCACGCTTTTCTTCTTTTACAAGCATAACCTGCTGAAAAGTCCTGTATCTCCGGACAAATTCAGGGTCATACAGGATATAGCCTATTCTGCCGTCTGACGAACACATGACCGAATTTGAATCATACTGAAATTCAGATGAATTTTCCGCAACAAAAACAAATGTAAATTCCAGTCCTTTAGAACGGTGGAGTGTCATCACGGAAACGTAATCTCCCGACGATGCGGAAATTTTTCCCTGAGTGTAGTCGCCGTTCTCCATAACTCTGTCAATATGCCTGAGAAAACCGCTAAGTCCGCCTGTTCCCTCGAACGCCACAGACTGCTCATAGCCTTTGGCGTACTGTATAAGTATACGCAGGTTTGCACGTTTTCTTTCTCCGTCACTGTAAAGCTGCATAACCGAAATAAAATCAGTTGTATCATAAATAGTGCTTATCAGTTCACCGATAGTCATAGTTACAGAATCAAGACGGAATCTGTCAAGCGATTCAAGAAATGCCCTGCACCGTTCAGTGAGTTCACTACCGCAGTCGCCGTATTCTCCGTCAATCATTCCAAGCATAATGGTGAATAACGGCTTATCCCTGTCCAGCGACTTTATATAGGCAGTTTCAGATATAGAAAACATATACATAGGAGAAGTCATGACGGCTGTCATAGGAACGTCTGAAAGAGGATTGCTGATAATTCTAAGCAAATCAATCAGCACCGCTATTTCCCTTGACCTGAGATATCCCTTTTCTTCACTGCTCTTTGCAGGAATACCAAGTTTTTCAAGTTCATCTGCATACTGATTTATATACTTGTTTTTACGTACCAGTATACAGAAATCAGACGGAACACATTTACGTTTTTCGCCGTTTTCAAGTGTCACTTCAACGCCGTTGCGAATCATTTCCGCAATTTTATGTGCTGTGAATACAGCTTCAGGATTCGGCGTATCTTTTATGTCGGTTTTCTTTTTTTCATCGTTACTGTCGTCAGCTGTATTTATAAAAGAAATATGTGCAAGTCTTTTTTTACCCTGACCGTCATTGTAAGCCTCTGCACCGAAATAAAGTTTTTCGTCGTTTCCGTATTCAATCTCTCCGCACTTATCGGACATGATATTCTCAAATACATAATTTACAAAGTCAATAACTTCCGTAGAACTGCGGAAATTCTTATTAAGAAAAATTTTTTTATTCATAGAATTTCCGTTTTTTGTATAAGGCTCGGAAATTTTAAGTGTGTTTATAAAGTTTCGGGGGTTTGCAAGTCTGAAACCGTAGATTGACTGCTTTACATCTCCAACAAGAAAAACATTGTCCCCGTACATTGCTTCACCGTGTTCATTGTTATGATAATTCTTTGAAATAAGCTTGAATATCATGTCCTCTTTATTGTTTGAATCCTGATGTTCGTCAATCATGATTATATCGTAAAAATCAGCAATTCTTTTTGCCGTTTCCGATTGAACTATAAAACCATTTTCGTCGGTTTCCGCAAGCATTTCAAGGGCAAGACGTTCACCGTCGTCAAAGCTTATGGAATTTTTTGCACACTTTTTCTCCCACACTATATCCTGATATTTTCTTACCATTTCTGCGAGAACTTCTGTAACCTCGCCTGCTTCGGCAAAATCGCTTTCAATGTATTCATTTCCCGACGCAACCCCTCTTACAAGCTTTATAAAATCGTCACGTTTGTTCTTGAGAATTATACGCAAGGATTCATCATATTCAATCTTTTTGCTTTTTCTTACAAACTGCTTGAATGTAAAGGCTTTTTCTGATTCACTCTTATCCGGAATACGTCCGTTTCTGAAAATATCAGCAAACCATTTTATTTTTTCAAGTTCTTCAACCGTCTGAATATATGTTTTTCTGTACTGGTCACTTTCGGTCACTCCCATGAAAACATTATTAACCATATTCAGACATTCTTCCGCTTTCTTATATGCGGTATCAAGAGTATCAATGCAGTTTTTCATAAAGGTCTTGTAATATATTGATTCAACAAAATCCTTTTTGTATTCATTTACAGCGTTATCAAGCCATTTGTCCCTTAACGTAACCGACGCAAGAAAATTATCGACATTTGAAATAACATCTGTTAAACGTCTGATATTTTTTACACAGAAGCGGTCGTAAAGAAACGATATCTTATCATATTCATTTTCGCTGTAATAATTAATCAAATCTTCCATAGCCTGTGATTTAATAACATCATTGTCAGTATTATCAAGCACACTGAAACCGGAAGTTATTCCCTGCTCTGTAACATTGTCCCTGATAATTTCAAAACAGAAAGAATTTATAGTCGAAATTTTTGCATTCTGCAAAAGCACCTGCTGTTTTATAAGATGTGAATTATCCGGATTGTCATTGATAAGGTCACGGAGTTTTCTGTCAAGACGCTTTTTCAGTTCAGCGGCTGCATCATTCGTAAATGTAACCACAATTATTCTGTCAGCCCGTACTTTTGACTCCGGATTAGCTATAAGCTGTATAAGTCTTTCGGTAAGAACAGCGGTTTTTCCGCTTCCTGCCGCCGCCGATACGATAATTGACGAATTTCTTGCGTTTATTGCATTTTCCTGTTGCTTTGTCCAGCTCATGAAATTTCCTCCTGTTCTTCTGTTTTCAGATTCAGTATTTCTTCTGCTTCTGCTGTGCTTTCCTCGTCGGGAGTACGGTATCTTGTCATAAGTGAATTATCACATATATTTATATAATTACAATACTCACACGGAAGCGACTTTCCGACAAGCAACGGTAAAGCCTCTGCATCTCCGTTCAGAAGTGATTCAGCCATTTCAGAAAGTTTTCCGTATACAAATTCACGCAGTTGTTTCATACCGTCTGATGTTATACATGATTTTACAGGAATATAATTACCTTTTACCTGATTTTCCATAGCATTAAGAACTTTATAATCATTCAATACAAGTCCGCTGGCTTTGAGAGACGAATTTATTTGAGTGATATTTTCTGAATTTTCCTTTGAGTTTTCAATTTTCAAATCCTCAGAAATCTGCACCGGTGAATAAAGCACTCCGGCAGGAATAAACTCGTCATAAAGACCGCCTTTATCAGTCGATGCAAAAAGATACAGAAGCATCTGTAAATTTATTCCGCTTCCAAGAGCTTCAGAAGTAATAAATTTCTTACTACTTTTATAGTCAATAATTCTGACATATTTATTGTCACCTATTGTACAGGTATCCACGCGGTCAATAATCCCTCCGAAAGCAAGCCTGTAACCGTCTCCGAAAGGCAGAACCACCGGTTTTCTTTCATTGAGGTTTACTTCAAACTCACGGGGAGTGAAACTTGTAACCCTGAGTTCATTCTGCATATGCACAAAAACTTCTGTAAGACGTTCAGTAAGCTTATTGAAAATAAGTTCAAACTTTGAATTTTTTCCGAAATCTTCCGCAATCTTTTCATTCCTGTAACTTTCAGCACAGGCTTTTATACGGTTTTTAAGTTCTTCATACGAAAGATTAATAAATTCTTCCTTAGTCATCTTACCAAGTATTGTGCAGAAACATTCATGTATGATTTCACCGGCAATTCTTGCATCAAGTTCCATTTTTCCGTATGATTTCAGTTTAAGACACTTTTCACAGAAATATTTGAAATGACACATATTATAACTTTCAATATCCGTCGATGAAAGTCTCAACAGTGTGAATGTTTTAAGTTTTTTGATTACGTCCTGCTCAATTTTATAATTCTGACAATGTTCGGAACGGCTTGTCACATATGAAAGCCGTCTGCTGTACTCCGGTTCATTCATGAGTATTTTTCTGATAGAAGCGGTATATTTGTTGTTTTCACTTCTGTTCTGCATATAGTGATAGAAAGCCGAATGAAGNNTTATCGTNNNTAGTAGTCAATTGAAATATCGTCATTTGTAAGACGTATGCTTTCATTTCCGAACATTTTTATTATGCTGTCAACAACTGGTGCAGGATATTTTGCCTGTCCGGACAAGTCCGAAAGCGGATAGGTCACAAACACCTTTTCCGATGCAGCAGAAAGAGACTTATATACAACAAGTCTTTCAGATGCAGTGAGGTCTGACAACGGACGGGCTATTTCAATTCCGCTCTGTGAAAGTTTCTGCTTGTCAGATTCAGAAAAAATACCGTGCATATTCACCTGATTCGGAAAATCTCCGTCATTTGAACCTATGGCAAAGACAATCTTCGGGGAACTAAGTCGTGCAGTACGTGCAGAAGCTGCTATTACTGAATCAAGTGTCTGCGGAGGTGCGGAATATTCAAGTTTTCCAATCATAGACCTGATAATTCTTGATATTTCAGAAAGCGAAATGACTGTTTCACCGAGAGTTTCCGCAATGCTGTCAAGAATATCCATAAGACAGCCCCAGAGCCTTTTGAGTTCAGCCGCTTCGTAGTCACGGTCAAGCCTTATAAGTTCTCCCATAAGACGACCCATACTCTTTTCTGCCTTACATTCAACAAGATATTCATAAAGCATACGGCATATATTTTCAGCAGTATTTTTTCTTGAAAGACGTTTTTTCAGACTAATGACCGGATTTATGACAGATGACCTTATTTCTTCAAGAAGTTCAAGATTTTCGTCACCGGCAGTAAACGGAGAACACCATGTATCACCGTCAATATTCCACTTATAGCAGTAATTTTCAAAAAGTGATATATCTGTAAGTGATATATCAAGTATTCCGCACTTCATAAAACGGAAAATATGTTCTGAATTTATCTTTCTTGCTGTAAGCAGGTCAAGCAGAGATGAAAAAAATACCATTATTGAAGTATTTACAACGGGTTTTTCCATACTGAGAAAATAAGGTATCTCACAGCGTTCAAATGCAGATTTCAGAATGTCCGTATATTCGGAAATATTATTTGATATAACAGCAAAATCACGGTATTTCAGCGAATTGTCCTCATACATCAAACGCTTTATGGTGGCACATACATATTCTGTTTCGCTGTACATATCCTTTGCCTCAAAAATCCGGATATTATCGGGTTTTGGTGCATTTTCCGGACTGTAACGGAAATTCTTCATAATATGCGTACTGAGATATTCAAGGTCGGGACTTGCAAAACGGTAACTCTTTCCGCATTTTATATTATTACACTCAATGTGCATATCACGACATATCTCTCTTATTGTACGGTAAGTGCAGTTTACTGTTTCAAAAAGCGTGAACTCCCCTGCATTAACGTTATCAGTACGCAGTGCTATATAAACATTTTCAGCAGATGAAATCATGACTTTTATCATCTCAAGCTGGTCACCGTTAAAGCTTTCAAACTCGTCTATACAGATATTCATTCCGCTGAACCAGTTTTCACGGTTTGCAGTTTCGGCAGCTTTCATAATATTGTCAAGATTGTCCTTAAAACCGTACTCTTTCATAAGCCTGTCATATTCAAGGTATATACCAGCAATATCATTTGTCTTGTCCATAAGGCGACGTTCAAAAAATACAGATTTGTTTATGAGCATTTCAGGTGAAATTCCTGAACGCTTCATATCGTTTATAAGTTCAAGAACTTCTTCCGCAAAGCCGTTCTGTGAACTCTGACGGCGGAAATAGTTCAGTGCGTCCGGACTGTTCTGAACAGCCGATATTGCCTGATATATAAGAATCATTCTTGCAAAATCGTCTGCATATTCACCTTTTCTGTCGGGTTCTCCATAAAGCTGAAACAGCTGTCTTGAAAGACTTGTAAAACTAAGTGAAAAAAGTTCATTGAATTTTTCCGCACCCAGAAAGAAATAAAGTTTTTTATCAAATTCATATGAATACTGTTCGGGAACAAGTATAAGCTGAGTGTTTGGCTTTTCGGAATTTTTTTTGATTTTCTCAAACAGAAGTGTAGTTTTTCCGCTTCCTGCCTGACCTGTTATAAATTCTACCATAAAAAATACTCCCTTAATAACAATGTGCATACCGCAGAAACGATACGCACATTATTTTATTTATTAATTAATAGCCGTTAAGATGATATTCTGTCATGAATGACGGATAGTCAATATAAGCATAGTCAAGGTCAACAGAACCGTTTATACCGTCCACTGTTCCGGTACTGGTATACTGCCACATTCCGTAATAACCACCGTAACTGGGCTTTTTGACGTTATAATGTGCAATCCACACCGCATATCTGTTAAGGAATGACACACCGAGTTTGTTTTTAAGGAAATTTGAATAACTTGTAATTCCGCAGTAATATCCCTGTTCTTCCATATACGAACAGAAAGCTTCTGTAATTGCGTCTATTTCCGCCATACTGAGACTGTCAACGGAGGGGTCTTCAATATCGAAATAAACCGGATATTCAANTTTATAATCCTTTATTACCTCACNACAAGCCTTTGCTTCCTCAATTGCACCCTCNACGNCCTTCGCATAGCTGTACCAGTAAACACCGCAGTCAATTCCCAGACTTTGANCAGTTGTTACATTATAGTCAAAATTCTTATCTTTCTGCGAANCAAGTCTGCCNTAACCTGCACGTNTAATGGCATAGTCAACTTCACCTGATTCCTTTACNGCATTCCAGTCAATNTCACCCTGCCACACAGAAACATCTATGCCTTTCTTTTTGTAAGCAGGAGCGGTTGTGGTAGACGTAATANCTCTTATNCCCGAATCGAAAGAAGTCGCAGGACGGTCAACGNATGTATCAGGTGACATTATATAAGGATAATTCACATAGGAAACATCAAGGTCAACAACCCCCGGCACGCCGTCAACGTAACCGCTTGCGGTATACTGCCACATTCCATAATCTCCGCTGTAGGACGGTGCAGAAACGTCAAAATGTGCAACCCAGATGTCATATTTGTCAAGTATTTCGGAATAAATTTTTGTTTTTAGGAAAGTCGTGTAACTGTAAATACCAACACGATATCCCTTTGCCGCAAGAGTTGAACAAAAAGCCTCTGTCATTGCAGAAATCTGTGCTGCAGTCAAATGGTCTTGAGAGGGGTCTTCAATATCGAAGTAAACCGGATATGTAAAGTCATAATCCTTGATGACTTCATAACAAACTTCTGCCTCTTGTATTGCTGATTCAACGTCTGTCGCATAGCTATACCAATAAGCACCACATTCAATACCGTTTTCTTTTGCCTGTTGCATATTGTAATCAAACGTCGGGTCTTTCTGGGATATGTATTTTCCGTAACCGGCTCTCATAATTGCAAATTCAATACCGCTTTCCTTTACGGCTGTCCAGTCAATATCCGGCTGCCATGCCGAAACGTCAATACCCTTTGCCTGTCTGTACATAAGAGACGGGTCAAGCGGATTTTCGGTTGTCGTCGTAGATGTTGTAACATATCCCATATGTGCATTATAGATATCAAACACATTGAAAGGAGACTGCGTAGTTTGTGTTGCAGAAGAAGTAACTGTAGTTGTAGTAGTTGTTGCAGGTTCTGTTTCTGACGCAGTTGTTGTTTTGGTGGTAGCAGTTTTTGTTGTTGTGGTAGTTGTTGTTGTTATTGTTGTAGTTGTAGTAGTTGTGGTGTTTTTTTCGTCCTCTTTACTTTCTTCCGGATTTGTGCTATCATATAAATCAACAAGTGCATCGTCCGGAGCATCATCGGCTATCGCCTGCGGTATTCCTTCCGAAACAACCGACACCCCTATGAATGCACATGACATAAACGCAGAAAGCAGTTTTTTATAAAGCTTCATATCAAATCAGTCCTTTTTACTTTTTTAACAATAAGAAAGCCGTACCGACAATAATTCCAGTGCAGCTTTAACCAGTGTGTAACCTTTTTGTAACATTATATCATACTTTATTTTTAAATGCAACCTTTCAGACGAAAAAAACAATTTCATGATGAATATTTGTATATAATAACGAATTCAAAAGGCTGATTTTATCCATTTTATACACTTTTTTCAAACGGAGGATATATTATATGATTACTTTCATCATCAACGAAAACGACAGCGGACAGCGTGCGGACAAGTTTATAAAAAAAGCTCTGCCAGAACTCCCGAAAAGCATGATGTACCGTCTTTTCAGAAAAAAGGACATCAAGGTCAACGGAAAACGCTGTGATATTTCGAAAGTTCTTCAGACCGGAGATATAGTTACAGTCTACGTTAAGCAGGAAGTTTCAGAAGAAAAAAAGCATGACATGAACTTTCTGAAAGCGTCGGACAAGGTAAATATTATTTATGAGGACGAAAATATTCTTATCGCCTTTAAGCCTGTCGGACTTGACTCGCATTCCAACAGTACAAGTACCTATGATACCCTTATAAACCGCATAAAACATTACCTTTACAACAGGAAAGAATATGTCCCCGAAAGTGAAAATTCATTTGCTCCTGCTCTTTGCAGTCGTCTTGACAGAAACACCAGCGGACTTGTCACCGCCGCCAAAAATGCCCCTGCACTGCGTGAAATCAATGAAGCTATACGACAAGGTGCGGTACACAAAATATATCACTGTGTTACAGTTTCACCACCCCCGAAAAATTCAGACATAATTTCCGCATATCACAAAAAAGACGATACAAGAAATATTGTCAGAATTTCAGATACTCCGGCGGAAAACTTCAAGGAAATAAAAACGGGATATAAAATTCTTTCACGGAAATCCGGTCTTTCACTCGTTGAAGTAACACTGTTTACAGGAAGAACACATCAGATAAGAGCGCATCTTGCACATATAGGTGCTAATATTCTCGGTGACGGAAAATACGGAAACGTTTCGGCAAACAAGCGTCACGGTGTATTCCGTCAGGCACTGTGTTCGTACTCTCTAAAATTTGACCTGCCCGAAGAATCGCCGTTTTCGTATCTGAATAAAATTCAACTCAATGCACCAAAACCAGATTTTGAAAAAATCTTTGATTAACAAATAAAAAAATATGCGTACTATTGACTTTTGCCATTTAAAGCGTTATAATTTAACTAATAAATACAGAAAGGTTTGATTTTTTATGAATATTCTCGTTGTAGGACTTGGTTTAATAGGCGGTTCTGTCTGTAAAGCTCTGAAAAAATATACATACCATAATGTTACAGGCTGTGACATAAATCACGATATTGAAGAAAACGCTCTCCGTGACGTTGCTGTTGATGAGGCTTTCAGCGGAAGTTACAGCGGTTTTGACCTCGTTATCATTTCACTTTTTCCCGATACCGCAGAAAAATTCTTTAATGAGAATGCCGGAAAATTTGACAAAAACACTCTTATTACTGACGTTTGTGGAATAAAGGGAAATTTTTCTGCACGCATGAAGTCCATAGCTGAAAAAAACGGTCTGCGTTATGTTGGTATACACCCGATGGCTGGCAAGGAATTTGGCGGTTATTCCAATAGTTCCGCTGACCTTTTCGTAAAAGCTAATTTCATAATAACACCGTTTGAGGACAGCAGAAAGGAAGATATCGAAATTCTTAAAAATCTCGCCTCCGAACTCGGTGCAGGAAAAATTGTTCTTACAAGTACCGAAAATCACGACNANATGNTAGCTTACACCNCNCAGNTTGNACATNTTGTATCAAGTGCATACGNCAAAAGTCCGGAACTNANTCTTGAATGTNNANTNAGCGGAGGAAGTNTTCAGGATATGACAAGAATTGCCACAATGAATGAAAAAATGTGGACTGACCTCTTTATGCAGAACTCCGAAAATCTACAGTTTGAACTTGACACCTTAATAGACAATCTCCTTAAATACAGAAATGCACTTGAAAACAAGGATTCTGAAACAATGATGAATTTAATCGCAGAGGGTAGAAAACTCAAGGAAAATAATCTGCGTCATCGTGTCGGACAACCTAACTGAAGTAACAGTTTTCTTTACTTTGGCATAAAATGATATGAGAGAAAATCTCAATTACAGCGAAAGGAATGCTTTTATGCCAAAGGTATTTTTAAGTCCCTCGACACAGGAGTGGAATCAGTACGCTACCAGCGGCAATGAAGAATTATATATGAATCTGCTCGCAGACAGAATAGAGCCGTATCTCCGTTCAAGCGGAATAGCGTTTGTACGCAACGACCCTGCACGGAATGTCAACGGAGCTATTCAGGATTCAAACGCCGCATATTATGACGTACATCTTGCACTCCATTCAAATGCTGCTCCGGAACATCTCGCCGGACGGCTCAGAGGCATTGATATATATTTTGCCCCGAAAAGCAAAGACAGCGAATATCTCGCCAATATCATAGCTAATAATTTAAAAAGCATCTATCCCCTGCCCGACAAAGTAAACGCCGTTCCTACTGCAACACTCGGTGAAGTACTGAGAACAAACGCTGTTGCCGTTCTCTGTGAACTCGGATATCATGACAATTATGCAGATGAAGCATGGCTGAAAAACAATCTTGACATTATTGCTAAAAATATCGCACGTTCTCTGTGTGACTACTTCGGAATACCGCTTATTTCCCCGACTGCTGTAAGGTGGGGAACTGTAATAACAGACGGTTCGGGTCTGAATATCAGACAATTCCCCGATATTTCGTCTGCTATTATCGGCTCGATTCCGAATGGTGCAACAGTCATGATTAATGGCGAAACAAACGGCTGGTATGTCGTTAACTACAACGGCACTATTGGATATTCAAGCAGTGAATTTATTTTCATCTGAAAAAAACAGGCTTTCTGTGATATGCAGAAAGCCTGTCGTCATGCTCTGGAAATACTTACAGGAAATATATTTTATTTTTCAGACTGAGAATTATTTGTCCTGCTTCTCTGTGACCTGTACTTTGCCTTTGCGTTCTTCTGCTTGTTTTTGAAAAGAACATACGAATAAATACACATCAGAATATAAATCGCACAAAGCACAAATGAAACAGTTAAAGCATTTCTGAACCACTTTGAACTCTTGAATTTTGTCACGGCATAAAAATTATACTTTGCAGCTGAACGGTTCACGTCTGATACCGCAACAAGTTCAACTGTGCCAAGTTCTTCACCGTTGTACTTCAAAGTGACTTCTCCGAGCGGTTCACCCTTTTTAACGGGAGCTTGCAGTGATTTTTTATACCATTTTATATCGTACTTATTTATAACAGCAGTATCAATTTCGTCATACCAAAGGAGTGAAAATTCTTCTTTCGGACGTGCAAGCACATAGTCGTTACCGTCGGCAAGCTCTACTGGAATTTCACCTACTTCCGCAGTATCGGCAAGCAGAACCTGATAGGAAATATGCGTGAATGCCCATTCAAAAAGCGTTCTTGCATCATCAATATGGGAATAAATTAAATTTCCGTCCTCGTCGCTGATAGGAGACTTCATTAAAACTGCAAGATAATTATTGCCGTCCTTGCTTGCGAGAGCGACTATATTTCTTCCTGCCATTTCAAGATTAGCTGTTTTGATACCTTTTGCGGCATTGTAATAGTTAGAACTTTCGGGATTCATCATTTCATTTGAATGCGTCCATGTCCATGAATTGAAGTCTTCATGGTTTGTGTCGTTCGGAACAGACGGCTTGTAACTGTAGGTTGTTGCAATCTGTTCAAAAAGCGGAACTGTAAGGGCGTACTCTGTAAGCACTGCCATATCACGAGCGGTTGTATACTGGTTCTTGTCGTATAATCCTGTAGGATTTGTGAAGTTGGTGTTTTCAAGACCGATTTCAGCAGCCTTTTGATTCATAAGATTGACAAAATTATCCACGTTGCTTCCGCCTACATAGTAAGCAAGGGTCTGCGACGCTTCCATTGAAGAAGTAAGCATCATTGCATAAAGTAGGTCTGTCACAGTAAGAACATCACCGTTATAGATTTCTGCCGTGCGTACATCATCGGGATATTCAGTATCATACAGTATATCGGTATAAACTTCCTCATTCATAATAATTTCCTGATTTATATTATCACAGTTTTCAAGAGCAACAACAGCTGTCATAATATTGACGAGAGGTCCGGGCATCTGCTGTAAATCGGCATTTTTCTCATTTACTACGGTGTTGGTATCACGGTTAATGAGTATAACCGATTCACTTTTAAGAGTGGTTTTCAATGTAAAATTAATTGCGTTTGCGTTTGGGACGCAGAGAAGCGGCACTGTCATAACAAAAGCCGCAAGTGCTGATAAAATTTTTTTCATACTTTCTCCTTTAATTTATGCGGTTTCCGCAGAATAGTTTAATACATATATTATAACAGATATTTTCATAATTTTAAAGTCTTTTTCAAAAAAAATTTTTTTCTCTTTACGTGCGGCTTTAAATATGTTAAAATAGACTTGTTTAAAAGCCATTACTATAAAACGGAGGTACAAAAAATGATTTACGTAACGGGTGATACTCACGGAGATATAGAACGTTTCAACGTTCCGGAATTTAAAAAACTCCGTCGGAGAGATACACTTATTATATGTGGTGACTTTGGTTTTCTCTGGAATAACTCAAAAAAGGAAGTCGCTGCTCTGAAAAAACTTATGTCAAAAGATTACACTATTGCCTTTATTGACGGCTGTCACGAAAATTTTGATCTGCTGGAAGCTTATCCCGAAAAAACATGGAACGGCGGAAAAGTGCGGCATATAGGCAGAAATATATATCACCTCATGAGAGGACAGGTCTATACAATAGAAAACAAGAAAATATTCACTTTCGGCGGTGGTCACAGCCATGACTACGATTTCAGACATGACAGTAAAAACTGGTGGGAACGTGAACAGCCTACCCATGAGGAAATTACCACTGCACTCAAAAGTCTTTTCGACAATAATAATAAAGTTGACTATATAATAACACACGAACCTCCTGCGTCGCTTAAAGACTGTCTGGGCGTTGATGTTTTTCAGCGTCTTGAAGTACACGCTTTCTTTGAGGAAATAATAAGAACTTGCCAGTATGAAAAGTGGTTTTTCGGAAAGTGCCACATAGACAAGCACATACCAGTTAAATTCTATGCCGTATTCAATAATATAATTCCGCTGTAATATTCTTTCAGACTACAGAATAATTATGTACTATCTTAATTTATAAGGGGTACGTATATGAAAAGATTCAGTTTAACGGATTTGATTATTTTTGTAGTGGTCACTGAACTCGTCGGGGCAGTTTCGGCACTTATCACAGGTAACTTTTCTATGTTCTATTCACAGATTACACAGCCTCCGCTTTCCCCTCCTGCAATCGTATTTCCGGTTGTATGGGCAGTACTTTACGCTCTTATGGGAATTTCTGCATATATGATTTACAGGACAGGAAAAAATTACGCACTAAAAATCTACATAATTCAACTTATAGTAAATTTTTCATGGAGCATAATTTTTTTCCGCTTCAGATTTTTTACACTTGCTGCTATAGTTGCGGTAATTCTGTTTTTACTTGTCGGAACAATGATTTTTGTATTTTCACGGGTCAGAAAAATTTCCGCACTGTTAAATATTCCGTATCTGCTCTGGTGTGCTTTCGCCGCATACCTCGCAATAGGAGTATGTGTTCTAAATTAAAAATCACCGACCATTTTCAGTAAATTCTTATTCCATTATCTTTGCATTGATTTAATCATACTCATCTGCTATAATATAATTATCCCGAAAGGGAAATGTAAAAAGGAGGTTTAAAGATATGTGCTGTAACGAACTTTTCAAGCTTATCTGCAACCTTTTCAAAAACTGCGGATGCTAATCTGAAAAAAACGAATCCCTGAATAACCAAAGGGAAATACATAAGGAGGTTTAAAGATATGTGCTGTAACGAACTTTTTAAGCTTATCTGCAACCTTTTCAAAAACTGTGGCTGTTAAGCAATAACAAAAAGTCCCCTGAATTAATTCGATACTCATAAAGAAGTTTAAGCCATAGCACTTTTGATTTTAAGTCGAAAGTGCTATGGCGTTTTTATTGACAAAACAATTTCTATAATGTATAATTTTATTGAGATAAATTAGAATTTATCAAAAAATTGAATAAGGAGGACAGATAGTTTTATGAATGGAGAAATTTTTGAATGGTATGACTACTTTTTAAAGATGTGTAAGGTTTTAGAATCACTTGGATGTTCATATCAATTTGAAGACCCTGCTACAGAAGAAGAAATTACAGAATGTGAGCAAAAAATAGGATTCAAACTTCCGAATGACTATAAAGAATGGTTGAAACTCACCAAATGTGTCCGTATGGAAGATTACGATTTTAACATTTATATGCCGAATGAAGTCTGTGACAGCGAAGACGGCTATAAAATGATTCCAATTGGAGATATAGGTATTTCTCCGAGAGATTATTTTATTAATTTAGAAAACGGTAAGCCCTTGGTTTATGATGACTTTGAGCAAGAAACCACTGAGTTTGATTCTTTTGACGATATGCTTGATGATATGTACTATGAACTGGAATCCTATGCTAATCGTTACTTTCCCGAAAAATGGGTAACTATTTACGATGAAATGTTCCCAGAAAACTAACTTCTGATTTATGTTAGTAAACGAATAACAAAAACTAAGCCCGAAAGTATTAAATTGCTTTCGGGCTATACTTCTTTATGAACGCCTACCTTTATCAGGGGATTTTTTTATATAAGATTGTTTATAATATCTTCGATTTCAATACAGGCATCTTCAACTTTTATTATGGTTTCATCATCAAAAAAACGACTGCCGCCGGCTAACTGGTCAATCAAAAAAACTATTTCAATCACATATTCAACCGGCACACTACCTACTGTTTTCCATTCATAAACTTTATTCAATAAAAAAGACTTTATTTTTTCATAATCGTCGGTACTGAAAATATCGTCCATTCTTAATTTTAAAAGAAAATTTTCCACATATCTGCTTAAATCCATATTATCACCAATAAGTATAAAAAATAAAAGCACCCGAAACTAATCAGATGCTTGAAAGAGGCGCCACCCAGATTTGAACTGGGGATCAGGGTGTTGCAGACCCACGCCTTACCACTTGGCTATAGCGCCGTACTGGAGCGGATTACGAGGCTCGAACTCGCTACCTCCACCTTGGCAAGGTGGCGCTCTACCAGATGAGCTAAATCCGCATTTCTAATATTAATTTTATATGACAGAACTACTCAGCTTGCGGTTGTACTTTCTGCATCAACATAAATGCTATACATACCATCATGAAAGCAAACTCTGTCTGAGTCGTTCAATTCATATAGTGGCGACCTGGAAGAGACTCGAACTCTCGACCTCCGCCGTGACAGGGCGGCGTTCTAACCAACTGAACTACCAGGCCATTGTGGTGGGGACTACAGGACTCGAACCTGTGACCCTCTGCTTGTAAGGCAGATGCTCTCCCAGCTGAGCTAAACCCCCACACATTTTTATATCGTCCTCATCTGACGACTATTATATTATATCACAGCTTTTCAGATTTGTCAACCCTTTTTCCGAATTTTTTTCAAAAAAATTTTCAGATTTGATTTAAGGCTTTATTCCACAGAAAAATAAGGGTGAGAGGGTACTTGCGTACCCTCATATAGAATTAACTTTCTGAATTAACTGANGAAATCACTTCTNCAAGCAGATTTGNCGGCAGCTGTTCNTAGCGNTCAAATTTAAGAGNNAAACTTCCAAGACNTNTTGTTGTCTGACNGAGNTACATTGCAAANTCGNGCATNTCNCNCANCGGCACTNNTGCCTGAATNANAGTCACACCATGTGAAACAGGTTCCATACCGAGAACACGACCACGTCTCTTATTAAGTTCGCCCATGATATCGCCGGTGTTTTCGTCAGGAGCGGTTACTTTGAGTTCGCCGACCGGTTCAAGCATAACGGGGTCAGCCTGACGCAGTCCCTCTTTGTAAGCGATTGAAGCGGCAGTCTTGAACGCCATTTCCGAAGAATCAACGGGGTGATAAGAACCGTCAACAAGAATTGCTTTAAGACCAACAACGGGACAGCCTGCAAGTACGCCTTTCTTTATGGATTCTTCAAGACCTTTCTGTACAGCAGGAAAATAATTTTTCGGAACTGCTCCACCGAATACTTTTTCTTCAAAAACAAGTGTATCGCTTACGCATGGCTCAAACTCAATCCACACATGACCATACTGACCATGACCGCCGGACTGTTTCTTGTGCTTGCCCTCGACTTTGACTTTTTTGCGTATGGTTTCTTTATATGCAATTTTCGGCACTGTAAGATTAACGTCAACACCGAATTTATTTTTAAGTTTTGCAGCGGCAACTTCTATATGCTGTTCACCAAGACCGCTAAGAATCTGCTCTTTCGTATTTTCGTCCTGAATATAGGTAAGAGTGGGGTCTTCTTCTGTAAGTCTCTGCATACTTGTCGAAATCTTCGCCTCGTCGCCCTGAGCCTTAGCCTTTACAGCCATTGAATAGCACGGTTTCGGGAAACTCATAGGTGCGAACTCGACTATTCTTGAAACATCAGAAAGCGTATCGCCTGTATTTGCGGAAATCTTCGACGCTACAACAATTTCACCGGCTGATGCACTTGAAACTTCTGTCTGCTTTTTACCGCATAGTGTACAGAGTTTGCCGATNTTNTCAGTATTNCCNGTNGCGNANTTGANAACTNCACTGTTNGAGGAAAGTTTCCNCGACANCACACGGANAANCGACATCTTACCTACNAACGGGTCAGCAACNNTCTTGAATACATATGCGGAAAGAGGTTCGGAAGCGTCACACTTTATTTCTTCAACTTCTCTTGACGGCTTGTAAGCTTCAGCAGAATAAACCTCGTCGGGTGCAGGAAGAAGCAACTCAATTTCTTTAAGGAGCATATCAATTCCGGCGAGTTCAGTAGCGGAAGTGCATACGACAGGGGTAATAATACCACGGTTCATACCGTCATGAATACCGTCTATAAGTTCTTTCTGCGTAAACTCCTCGCCCTCAAAAAANTTCTCCATNNGTTCNNCNGAAGTTTCTGCAACTGCTTCTGAAACGGCGGCAATAAGTCCGTCAACACGATATTCAAACTTTTCAGAAATTTCAGCCGTCGGCATATCAGTTTCAACGGGATTTCCCTTTGAATCGTACTTATATGCTTTCATTTCTATCAGATTAACATAGGAAACAATTTTTCCGTTGCTTATTACCGGAACTACAACAGGGCATACTGTAGGACCGAAAACCGTTTTAAGCTCTGTAAGGACATTGAAGAAATTAGCGTCCTTATCGTCGATTTTCGTAACAACAAACATCTTTGACTTACCCTGATTTACAGCCTCCTCATAAGCTTTTCTTGCACCGACTTTTACACCGGATTTTGCTGAAACTGTAATCATGACAGTATCAGACGCACGGATTCCCTCAACCATTTCAGCGGCGAAGTCAAAAAGTCCGGGGGTATCAAGAAGATTTATTTTATAGTCATTATATTCAAATGACGCAAGAGATGTTCCTATTGAAATACCTCTTTTAATTTCTTCAGGGTCATAATCGCAGACGGTAGTTCCGTCAGCAGTTTTACCGAGACGGTCGGAAGCACCTGCTTTGAACAGGAGGGCTTCTGCGAGAGAAGTTTTGCCAGAACCGTTATGACCGGCAAATGCAATGTTTTTTATTTTAGTAACATCGTAGGTTTTCATAGTGGATTCTCCTCTTAAATTGATTGTCGCAGTACAAACTGCATGAAATGATTATATAATATTTTTGTGCAAATTGCAATATAAAAAATTTATTTTCTACATTTTACATTGTTATTGACCACTTTATTTGTTTATATTGCACAATAATTTTGTGTCAGAAAATCCGAAAGATTTAATTTTACCGAATCCGGCAAATATTCCGAAGTAAGCAAGCGACCATAAAAGTACAAAAAAGACTATTTCGGGAACTTTTACGCCGTCCGCACCTAAAATGCGTGTAACAAGTTCAACTGCTCCCATAGTCAGAAAAGCATATATCACAGGAACTGCTATTATACGGAACGGTCTGAACGGTGTTTCTGTATGGTGCATTATTTTAATGAATCTTGCACAGTTTCCGATAACATTGCTTGCATAGTAAGACGCTACTATGCCGTAAAAGCCAAATTTCGGTACAAATATAAGAACCACTGAAATTCTGATTGCATATTCTGCAAGGTAGTTCAGAGAGGAAAAAGCCTGTAGACCCATTCCCTTTATCAGTGCTTCAAGAATAATTTCCATATAGATAAACGGTACTACAGGGGCGATAATTGTAATCATTTTTCCGGCAAGTTCACCACCGCCAAGCAGTTCGCCGATATTGTCGCCGAATTTCATCAGAACAGCCGCCGCAAATATTGCAAAAATCAACGTCCACTGTGTAAGACGTGAAGTAAGACTGCGGATTCTCTCCTTATTTCCAGAGGCAGACGCTCTTGCCGATTCGCTGACAATAATTCCCGACATAGAACAAAGTACCACCGACGGAAAAAACAAGGCAGGTATTACAATAGCCTCGAATATTCCAAAACGGCTTAAAGCCTCGTTTACAGAATCACCGTTCTGTCTGAGACACATGGGAATAAGTGCGTCATTTGTACTGCTTAGTGCAGACGTGAGAATACTTCCACCCATTATCGGAAAGGCAAAAACAGCGTATTTTCTGAAATTCAGCGAACATCTGCCCGTACATTTCTCATAGGATTTCATATACACAAAAAGACAGTATAAAAGTGAAAAAATATTCCCTGCAATAATTCCGGCTATCATTATACGGCAGACCGTACTTTCATCGGGATTTTTCATGGAAAGTGTCATTATTATTATGACCGCAGACTTTATAATAAATTCAAGTATATCTCCGGTCGCCGCAGCAGATGCTTTGCGACAGGCGTTGAAATATCCCTTGAAACACGCCGACACCGCTCCCGAAATCAAAGCCAAAGGNATNAATTTTATAGCTTCTTCNATTTTTGCACCACTAANAANCTTACTGCTTAAAGGTTCGGCGAATATAAACAGTACTGCCGAAACCGTAATACTCAGCATAAGGCAGAGTTTTATACCATGTGCAAGAATTTTGTTAGGATTTGAATCAGGTTTGCCGAGTTCTTCCGAAATCAGACGGCTGGTACAAAGAAAGGCATTGCCGTTTGAGAGAATCCCTGCAAGTACGAGAAACGAACCCGTAAGGGATAAAATTCCGATAGCCTCCGCACCGAGCTGTCTTGTAATGAATACATTCAACAAAAGTGCTGACGTGTCAAGAAATAACTGCATGAAAGTAAGCAGTACAGTGTCTCTTATCAATCTGTTTTTTAAGAACATAACTTCCCCCCGTTGCCTGATATATTACATTCTATGGGGGAAGTCCGCATTTAATGACAAAAATCATATGCAACTGTATTTTCCCCGAAAAACCGCAAAAAGCAACCGCCGGTTGACAAATTGACAAGTCTGATTGATTGCTTTTTCCGTATGTGTATGGTAGAATGATTACAGTAAAAAAATTCACAGGAGGTACATTATATGATACTTGCAGACAAAATTATTGAACTCAGAAAAAAGGCAGGAATGTCTCAGGACGAACTTGCTGAACAGATGGACGTAAGCCGTCAGTCAGTCTCAAAGTGGGAGGGCGCACAGTCAATACCCGACCTTAACAAGATACTTAAACTTTCACAGATTTTCGGAGTGTCCACCGACTACTTATTAAAAGACAATTTTGAAGAACCTGCTCAGGAAGTTTCCGAAACACTCACTGACGACAAACCACTCCGCCGTGTTTCCATGNNNGANNCTAACAAGTTTCTTNAAATAAACAGACGTTCAGCTTTCAAGACGGNTTTAGGTNTGNCACTGTGTATACTNTCGCCTGTTCCTGTAACTATGCTCAGCAGTCAGATGTATTCAGAAATTGCAGATTCTGTCGGAACTGCTCTGATGTTTCTTATAATTGCCACAGCAGTGGGTCTTTTCATTTCAGCAGGTGCAGACAAAAAACCATACCGTTATCTTGTAACGGAGGGCATTGACACAGCATACGGCGTTGAAGGAATGTTAAAGGAAAAACAAGCTAAATTCTCCCCTCTGCACACAAGAAATTTAATTATAGGTGTAGCTATGTGTATACTTTCATTCATACCTATGACTATACTTGATTCGGCAACGCATTACAGTGATTTTTCCGACATTCTCGGAACTGTAATTCTGTTTGCACTGGTAGCCGGCGGAGTATTTCTGATTGTGAGAGCGTCCTCAACTAAAAAAGGTTTTTCAAAACTGCTTGAGGAAGACGGTNTCACNCGTGAAANGAAATTNAGAGANAAGCAGAATATNGGCAGTGCTNCAGGAANTNACTGGNNAATCGTAACAGCAGGCTACNTTGCATACANCNTTATAACATTTGACTGGGCAAGAAGCTGGATTGTATTTCCGGTTGCGGGTATTCTTACACCTGTAGTATATCAGATAGAAAAACACATCAAATCAAGATAACAGAAAAGGGACTGTAAAAAGTCCCTTTTACTATTTATTCAGAAGTCTTTCTATCATGACTTTTCGGCAATCCTTTTCAAGATTATCGTCGAGCTTGGAAAGCTTTACAGGAGTATCTGATTTTCTGTTAATACAGTAACTAATCATATAGTCGGAAATTTCCGGATTCTTTGCAAGCATAGGACCATGTAAATAAGTTGCTATGACGTTCTTTTCAAAATACCCCTCTGCACTGCTCTTTGAACAGTTACCGTTGCCATAGAGTACAGAACCAAAAGGATTTTTTACACCCTGAGTCTGTCCGCCGTGATTCTCAAAACCGACTACTTTTACAGGTTTTCCGGTAATTTCAGTTCTTATGACGATATTTCCTATACAACGCTTTTTACGGCTTGACGGCGCAATTGTAAAATAATCAAACAGTCCGAGCCCCTTTATTTCGTTTCCGTCAGCGTCACGGTAATATTTTCCCATAAGCTGATAACNTCCGCATATCAGAAACAGAAAACTGCCGNTTTTGTAAGCCTTTCTGATNCCGTCACGGCACTTTATAAGGTCGGCAGAGATGTGCTGTTGTTCGAGGTCTGCACCACCGCCGATATATATCATGTCATATTCAGGAAAATACGGCATATCGTCCCCTGCTGAATACTTGTCAACGATACATTCAATATTACGCTTGTTACAGCGGTATTTCAGAATTTCCATATTTCCGCTGTCACCGTAAAGGTCAAGCATATCGGCGTACATATGGAGAATTTTTATTTTACTCATTGTTTTTCCCTCCGTTCTCCGAATAACGTTTAAGTGCCTGTCTCGTTGGCTGAACTGCGGTATAATTTGCAATAACAAATTTTCTGCCCTCTGTGCGAGCAAGTTCCTTTACAGCGTCATCAAGGTCGGGACAAACTGTTATTTTGGCGAGGTCATAGCCTGAGCATTTTATTCTTACGGCAATGTCATATGCTCTTGTACCGGAAGTCACAACTCTTGTAACACGTTCAAATATACTGAAATTTATATCCCATATCCAAGAAACATCAAGACCGTCGGCTACATTGTCATTCAGCACAAATAACAATTCCTTTTCACCGTTCATTTCGTTCATGACACGCAAGGTCATATTTGCACCCACGGGATTTTTGGCAAGGTTAAGAGTTGTTTTTCTGTCACCGAGCATAAATGTTTCCATACGTCCGTTATTCACGGTATACGTAGAAATAACGCCGTCTGTAACAGACTGTTTTATTTTATAGAGTTTTGAAACAGACGCAACAGCAGTCATATTATAGACATTGTAGATACTGTTGAGTTTCGGGGAATACTTATGACCATCAGCCATGAAAACAGGCTTTTCGAGGTCAATTTTACTTGCTGTGACGTATGGCTTGTAATTGCCGAAATCACAGTTTCTGCATATGAATTTTCCTATGTGTGAATACTGGTAATATTCATATTCAAGCGGTTCACTGCAAAACGGACAAAAATGTCCCTCAGAGGCTTCAAAAATTTTATCAGTAGCAAATTTATAAGGTTCTGCGTGAAAATACCTGACTTTCTTGTTTTTCGGATTTGCACGTCCTAAACGGGCGGTGTTGGGGTCGTCGCCGTTGAGAATAAGATTTCCGTCAAAAGTTTTGCAGAAACCATTGATTTTCTGAATAAGCGTCTCCATTTCGCCATTACGGTCAAGCTGGTCACGGAAGAAGTTCAGAACAACAAGCGTTTCAAGCTTCATCTGCGAGTATACAACAGGTACGTGCGATTCGTCAGTTTCAAGAATGAGATAATCAGCCTTTACACGTCCCGACATATCGCAGTGACGAAGCAGAAGTGAGCATATACCGGTATCAAGGTTATTTCCCTCACGGTTTATAATTATCTTCTTACCACTCTTTTCAAAAAGCTGTGCAATGCAGTTTGTGACAGAAGTCTTGCCGTTCGTTCCTGTAACCGCAATAATCGGACAGTCAACTTTGAAAATCGAACAGCATTTCTGTCCCGACAAGTGCCACAAAATAATACCGGGCAGATTTCCGGCATTCCGGTGAAAAATATGAAGAATTTTCACAATTATTTTTCCTATTAATATTAATAATTTTTTCAATTCAAATCCTCCGTTTTATTTTTTTATAATTATAGCAGAGATTACGCAGAATGTCAAACACAAACTTGACATATATATTATAATATGGTATAATTTCAGCTATAAAACAAAAGAAAGGATTTTTTACAATGGATTTTATTGAAGTACTTAAATCTGCCATACTGGGCATAGTCGAGGGTATAACAGAATGGCTTCCCATAAGCAGTACAGGACATCTAATACTCGTTGACGAGTTTCTGAAACTGAACGAAACAGACGATTTCAAGGAGATGTTTGACGTTGTAATTCAGCTTGGTGCAATTATGGCGGTAGTGCTGATTTTCTGGAAAAAGCTTTTTCCGTTCGGCAAGGAAAACAACCCTCACCCACTCAGCAAGGACGGTTTCGGAGCATATGTAAAGACGGATATTTTTCAGATGTGGTTCAAGGTTCTTGTGGCGTGCGTACCTGCTGCCGTAATCGGACTGCTGTTTGACGAAAAATTCAACGAACTTTTCTATAACCCGTGGACTGTTGCAATTGCACTGATAGTATTTGGTATAGCGTTCATAATCGTGGAAAACTGGAACAAGGGCAAAACTTACAAAGTAAACACCATTGACGACCTTACCTATAAGATGGCTCTTATAATAGGCGTATTTCAACTTATAGCGGCAGTGTTCCCCGGAACTTCACGCTCAGGTGCTACAATAGTTGGTGCTTTGCTGATAGGCATTTCAAGAACCGTAGCCGCTGAATTTACATTCTATCTTGCTGTACCTGTAATGTTCGGTGCAAGCCTACTCAAAATCGTCAAGTACGACGGTGGTTTCACAAGTCAGCAGATTATGATACTTGTTACAGGTATGGTTATAGCTTTTATAGTATCAGTATTTGTAATAAAGTTCCTCATGGACTATATAAAAAAGCACGATTTCAAGGTTTTCGGCTGGTATAGAATCATTCTCGGTGCGTTGGTACTGCTGTACTTTGCACTCGTTAAATAAAAATACAGCACTTTCGGTAAAACGGAAGTGCTTTTTTTGTTGACATTTCTATTTGTACATGATATAATTTACTAAAATAATAAAGGAGAGTTTTTATGCTGGAAAATCTTAAAAAACAGGCGTTCAATATTGTCAGAAAAAGAAACTTATGCAGTTATATGAACAACACCAAATGGAACGAATTAAGAAACGCAATGCTTTATGATATGCCATTTCCGCCGATATATGCAATAAAAACACTCTTTGATAACGAATGTTCCGACGAAAACACATCTCTTAATGCCAGATACATGGGCGACTGGTATGAGGGATTTTCTTACGGGGAATACTTCAACGGCGGTTTTGCGATAGAATGGCTGAAAATCAATCCACGATTTCTGAAACACAGAGGATATCTTATTGAACCAGAAGTCATTGACGCAAGCAGTGAACTTGAAAATATTCTAAGAAAATATAATATTCCTTACGAAAATCAAAACGATATATACTGCATTTATGGCTACAGATAGGAGTATTTTTATGCTTGCTTATTATTACTATCCTTTTTTCGATAATCATAATTTTACGGAATATACAAAAAATGATTTAACGAATCCCTCAAAAGTCGAGGAACTTTTTGATTACTGTCAGATTCTTGAAGCGTATATCACAAAATCCGGCTGGGAATTTCTAATTAACTATTATGGTTATGAAAAACTTTATGAAATTAACAAAAAAGCGGTTGGTTCGATGCTGAAACACTGGACGAGTATATATTATATGTCCAGTCAGACATGAACAGCCATACAGGAGATTAATATGAATAATAACGATTTCAGACAGCATTGTATAAATATTCTGCATGAAACAGGTGTAGACGATTATGAAAAACGTATTTATATTGTCAATCCTGTAATTGAAAAAAACAAACCCTATAATTCTTGTGACGACATTATGAGACTTGTTATACTTCCTGAAACAAGAAAATGTACATTTAAAGGCATGATAGGTCTATTCACTATACTTGAGGGCTATTATCCGTGCTGGATTGACGTGAGTATTACAGAAAATAATATTGAAANGGACANCANTTNACGTATGCGGAAATTAAAAAATACAAAAAATATCGGTGAAAACCACCCATTCAGAATAAAGGTGATAAAATGAAAAATGGAAAACGTTACAGGCAATACAAGGCACGAATCAGAAAATTAAGCAGATACGGCACAATGTTATTTTCAGTATGTAAGAAGTGCAACGGAAACAATACATTCTATTATGACAGGTTTGACGCTGAATGCTGTCTTTTCTGTGATGAATGGCTTGAAGAAGCCTGCGGAGACCCTCTATGTCCATACTGTTCAAAAAGACCTGCCACGCCGTCTGAGGCTTTTTTCAGCGAAAAAGTTCAATTTGACAGTTACAGAAAAGATAATCTCCGTATAAAGTATCAACGCAGGTACTCCGGAAAACTCAAACACGAAACAAAAGCCCGAGAAAATTAGGTCAATACCCATATAGAAGTTTAAGCCTCGAAGCAATTATTAACTGCTTCGGGGCTTATTGTTAATATTCAATTATTCGTATAAATCAGAATTTACTTGCTCTCATTACACNATTTGCAACCCAAANATGACATAAGCAAACCGTGTTTTGGACATTTCGGACANCCACAGTAAANAGGATCATCTTTCTCTCTGTCATAGAGCCATTCCTGCAAATTGTTGTCATCAATATCATTTACTGTCATTCGATTTATTAGTGCATTAAAGCCATTCAACGCATAGTCAATATTTTCTTTATTTGGCTTATATCCAAGTTTATCCCAAACACTTTCTTGTAATGTTAATTCTCGTGCATACTCTATTACTTTTAATAAAAACGATTTGTCTGCTTCAAAAGAATCTCTATGCCACGGCATTTCAATAATCTCAAATCCGACTGTTCCAATTCCGATTATCCATTGCTGTTTTTCAGACAGAAAAGCAATCATTCTTTTTTCACTTTCGGAATCAGCCAGTTCAGAACCGCTGACAAGTAAATAGTCGATCAGTACATCTGTAAGTCCGTTAGACATAGAGAACGAATCGTTCTCTGCATATCCTTTGGTATTAAAAGCGATTATATTTCCCATTTTATTTTCTCCATTATCACAAAAAGATATTCGATTATATTCCAATTTATCTTTGTAATAATTATACATCAAAGCCGTTACATTGTCAATAGAAACGCCATAGCACTTTTGACTGAAAATCATAAGTGCTATGGCGAAAACTTCTTTATGAGCGACCGTCTTTAATTCTCGGGCTTTTTTGTTATTCCTTGGAAATTATTGTATCATCTTTTTTGTAAATGCTGTTTTCGGGAATCACTCCACGCACACAGCTTGTCGGGTATATGTTTGAGTTGCGACCAACTACAGTGCCGGGATTGAGAACACTGTTACAGCCTACTTCTACATAGTCTCCGACCATAGCACCGATTTTCTTTATTCCTGTTTCAAGAGTTTCACTGCCGGACTTTATAACAACGTTTGTCTTGTCGGACTTTACATTAGACGTAATAGAACCTGCTCCCATATGCGACTTATAACCTAAAATACTGTCGCCTACATAGTTATAGTGGGGTGTCTGAACGTTGTCGAAAATAATGACGTTTTTCAGTTCCACAGAATTTCCTATAACACAGTTTTTACCGACCAATGCACTTCCACGTATAAAGGCACAGTGACGGACTTCTGTTTCCGCACCGATAATACACGGTGAACCTATATAAGCAGTCGGATAAACATTAGCAGTCTTGTGAATCCATACGTTTTCAAAGGGATTGTCATACTCGTCACGGGGGAGAGTTTTTCCAAGTTCAATAATAAATTCACTTATGCCCTTAAGAGCTTCCCACGGGTATGTAAACTTACTGAGATAATCAGCCGACGCAGTATGACTTAAATCATACAAATCAGTGATTTTCACATTATTCATATATTTCAGCTCCGATTCTTAAAATTTGTACAATAATATTATAATACTATATTTCATAATTGTCAAGTATTAATTAATATTTGGATAATTTATTGTTTTCGTCTTTACTTTTATTATATAATGTGATAGAATATAACTGTTGCAAAATACAGACTGAAATAAATCAAAATATCATTAAAAGGAAGTAAGTTTATGAAAAAAAGTTTTCTTGATAAAATCAAAAAAAGAGTGATTCCGTTATTCATTGCAGGGTCAGCTTTTGGAGTAACGCTTATATGCACATCTTGTCAGGGCAGTGACGAACCGCATGAAGAAGATGTACCCGTTATAGCTGACAACAGTCAGACTTCAGACACAAACTCCCCAGAAGCATTACAGACGGTTACAACCACTTTGCCTTTACAAATGTCTGCCTCCGCAACAGCAATGCAGACAACAANCACTNTACCGGAAGAAGTCAGCAGGTCTGAAACAAGGACANTTAATGTTCCGATGGGTACGCAGGCAGAAGTTACCAAANCGCNTACGACACATTNTGACGTATGGCCTCCCGAANTAAGAAAAACAACAACTGCAACAGATACATCTGAAACAAACGGCGAAAATACAACAAACNCAGAAAATNCCTCAGAAACNNCANNAGCTACAACAGCANCTATTTCATCTTCTGTCGGAACATCATACGGCGATTCCCCGAACAGTGCATTTTATCAGCAACGGCTTACCATAGCAGGAGATTCAATCGCTTACGGATTCAACGCATACGGACTTGTTCCGTCAGAACGTAATATAGCAACAGAATCAGTTTCCATGTGGAATCTTGATTATTTCACATTCAGCACAGGTCTCGGACTTATCGACACAGTGGGATATCTCCAGCCGAGTCTGCTTTATATGTCAATGGGTATGAACGACGTAAATGTTTCCACTGCGGAAGAATTTGCCGAAAGATACCGTATTGCAATAAACAGAATACGTGAGCAAGTCCCTGATATAAATATTGTCGTTGCAGGAATTACACCCGTTACGGACGACTCGGAATTTGCAAGCAACTATACTATTCAGTCATTCAATACCGCTCTTAAAAACATGATATCGGAACTCAATTCAAACCATGTATATTACTTTGACGCTTATTCCGTAGTTGCAGACCCTGCCACAAATGCTCTCCAATATGAAAACACAGGCGGCGACGGTATACATCTTGCAACACAGTGTTATTATGACCTGCTTAATCAGCTTTTTACATACCTTGATACAACACCTGTAAGGTCAAATATTGAGAAATCAGAATAATCAGGAGAATAATATCATGTTTCATGATATAACACTTAATATTCACTATACTATTCCGGATAATCTGTGGAACAGACTTGTTCCGCTTATAGAAGAACTGGACACTTACGGCATTGTATGTAGTGTAGAACCTGGGGGACTTCAATTTTATGAAGACAGTGAAGAAAACCAAATCCCCGACAAACAATGGAACAGGCTTATTAATCGTTTCTTCAAACAGGCTTCTGAAATTCTCGGCTTTGCAGTCGGGGACGCTTCTGACAATTTCCCGTGTATTCCGTTTAAATAATTAAAAATTTAACAAAAAGTGAGGGTAATATTAACTAACAGATATAAAAGAAGATTTTGACGAATTTCTTGCAGACCTTAAATTCAACCTTGAAGAATTTGCAGAGGACGTACACGGAGAAAACTGAACAGACATCTATGAACAAATGTAAGGAGCAGGCACAATGAAACAGTATATTGTTGACGCATTTACAGATAAGAATTTTTCGGGAAATCCTGCCGGCGTATGTATTCTAAAAAAATGGATTTCCGACGACTTTATGAAAAATATTGCAATGGAAAATAATCTCTCCGAAACCGCTTTTGCTGTAAAAAACAGCAACAGTTATCATTTACGCTGGTTTACTCCTGCCGGAGAAATAGACTTCTGCGGACACGCTACCCTTGCCACCGCATATACAATAAAACGTTTTTATGATACAAACAGTAATATTATCACGTTTAATACAATGTCGGGAAAATTTTCAGTAAAAGTTAATGATGATGTCTATGAGATGGATTTTCCGGCATATTCGCTGAACGAAATCCCCGTAACAGAAGATATGACCGAAGCAATAGGTGTCAGACCGTCAGAAGCATACATTGACAGAGATTTAATGCTTGTGGTAAATTCCGAATCTGACGTAAAAAATCTTAAAATCAATATGGAACTGCTGAAAAAACTGGACGGCTTAGGTGTTGCCGTAACAGCCAAAAGTCAGGAATATGACTGCGTGTCACGGATTTTTGCACCAAAAATGAACGTACCCGAAGATGCTGTTACAGGTTCAACGCACTGTATGATTGTTCCATACTGGGCGAAAAAACTCGGAAAGAAAAAAATAACAGCATATCAGGCATCGGAAAGAACCGGTATACTCTATTCTGAAGTAACTGAAAATAACAGGGTCAAGATTTCCGGAAAAGCTACTGTATGCAGTTTCTGAAATTCTGATGGAATATTCTGAGGAAATTTTATAATGTATATTCCCGAAACAAACGAAGAACTGATTCAGAAATGTCATGAAAATAATTTCAGAGGTACTTTTTCAATAGAAAATAATATCATAGTCTGGCACGTTACAAAACATATTTTACTTAATATTATACTTCATAATGCTTTTAATGATGAAGGGTATATTGCTGAATATTATATTGATATTAACGGAAAAGCTTTTTCGCAGGGACACTGGCATCCCGAAAACTATGAGATTTTCGACGACTTACAGGACGTAAACGACAACGAAATTATAGTTACACGCCATGACATATTAGGAAGAAAGAAAATAATAATAGTCAATAAACAATACCTTGCCAGACTGAAAGACAATATATTTTTCCGGTATNAAATAANTNAAAGCNAGTAAAGATATGCCATTTNAAACAGTTCTGATAAAAAAATACAACAGTTTAATGGAAATATTATAGAGAGGTTATTATAATGTGGGAAAATATCAACATTGACAACGAAAAAAATAATATTCTNAAAGACGAAGTATACAAAAATTCCTGCCGGATAACGCTTGAAAAATATCCTCAACGTTATGAAATAACCTGTGGTGTTTATGGTGCAATGGTTCATACAGTCTACTGTGGCAGCAACTATCAAGAAATATACAACTCCATGAAACAAGAATTACAGAATTTCATTGACCGGAACACTACCACAGATGAAGAATATGAATTTTACAATTATTTTACCAATAAATACTGATTTAAAAAATCCTGAGAACTTTAAAAAAATTCTCAGGATTTTTCTTATTTTCTTCCCTCTGCACAAATCCAGTTTGTACCGGTTTTTATATGAATTTTCACATCAATAAATCCTGCATTTTTAAGAAGATTCTCAAACTCGTCAGGTGTCGGATTAAAAAGATTGTACTTTCTGATATTTTCGATTTCGCTGTCTGAAAGTTCCGCACCGCCGTATATGTCCGCAACAATAAGGAACGTTCCGTTTTCAGCGAGAACCCTGTAAACTTCTTTCAGATTCTCCGGAGGATTATTCCAGAAGTAAAAGCTTTCCACCGTTATTATCTTGTCAAAAGAATTATCATCAAACGGCAGATTTTCGACGGACGCTTCAACTATGTCCATTTTTCCGTCAGAAATACTTTCTGCATTGTGTTCACTGCTCATCTTTACGGAAACCGCTGAATAGTCAACGCCTGTAAGATGTCCACTGTTTATTTTTTCCGACATTCGTCTGAGAGTTTCACCGCCTCCGCAGCCTATGTCAAGAACATTTTCATTTCCCGAAAACTCGAAAAATCCCAACGCCCAGCCTGTCACGGAATAGTGGGATGCGTTCATTCTGTTAAGCATTTCTTCACCGGCTGTCCCCTGCGGTTTAGCCGGATTTCCTTGCTCTGTTACCGACATTTCATAATTATCACTCATTTTCTGTACCCCTTTCAAAAGACAATCTGCCGGAGTTTCCCCCGACAGAATCGTTAATTATTCTACTGTAACGCTCTTTGCGAGATTTCTGGGCTTGTCAACGTCATAACCCTTTGCAACAGACACATAATATCCCAAAAGCTGGAGAGGAATAACAGAAAGACTTCCTGCAAAAAGCGAATTGGTCTGCGGAATATATACAGTAAAGTCCGCAGTATCTTCCATGTTATAGTTTCCGTAAGTCGTAAGTCCCATAAGCGATGCACCACGGCTCTTTACTTCAACCATATTGCTTACAGTTTTTTCGTACAAATCGGGCTGAGTAAGTACGCTTATAACAAGTATACCGTCCTCAATAAGACTGATAGGTCCGTGTTTGAGTTCTCCGGCAGCATAGGCTTCTGAATGAATATAGCTGAGTTCTTTCATTTTGAGACTTCCCTCAAGGCTTATAGCATAGTCGATACCACGTCCGATAAAGAAAGCGTCCTTAGCATTGGCAAGCTTATTGGCAAACCACTGTATTCTTTCCTTATCGTCAAGAATCTTTTCGATTTTTTCGGGAATCGTATATAGTTCGTCAATCATTTCATTACAGTATTCCGAAGTGATTTCCTCTCTTGCAACTGCAAATTTCATGGCAAGCAGGTATCCTGCTATCAGCTGTGTACTGTAAGCCTTTGTTGTAGCAACTGAAATTTCAGGACCTGCAAGAGTATAGAAAACATTGTCTGCTTCACGGGCAATTGACGAGCCTACAACGTTTACAATTCCAAGAGTTTTCACACCACACTTTTTTGCCTGACGAAGTGCCGCAAGACTGTCTGCTGTTTCTCCCGACTGGCTTATAATTATAACAAGGCTGTTTTCGGCAAGTTTCATTTTTCTGTATCTGAACTCAGAGGCAAGTTCAACTCTTACAGAAAGCGAGGTAAGTTCTTCCATTACGTACTGAACCGCCATTCCTACATAATAAGCCGAACCGCACGCAACGACATAAACCTTATTCAAATTTTTTATTTCATCGTCTGTAAGACCTACTTCGCTGAAATCTATCCTGCCGTCCTTTACAACGGAATTTATTGTATCACGTACAACTTTGGGCTGTTCATAAATTTCTTTCAGAATGAAGTGTTCATAACCGCCTTTTTCAGCGGATTCAGCGTCCCACTTGATTTCTGTAAGTTCCTTTTCGATTTCCTCACGGTCAATATTATAGAAAGTAACTTTTCCCTTTTCAAGCTTTGCGATTTCCATATTGCCGATATAGTAAACGTCTCTTGTATATTTAAGAATAGCAGGAACGTCAGACGCAACATATGTTTCGCCGTCTGCTATACCTATAATCATAGGGCTTTCCTTACGTGCCGTATAGATTTCTTCCGGACTGTCGCTGAACATAACGGCAAGTGCATATGACCCTCTTATTCTTATCATTGCACGGGCGATTGAGTCAACAGGTCCGAGATTATACTTTTTATAGTAGTAATCTATAAGCTTGACAGCAACTTCCGTATCAGTCTGCGACTTGAAAGTATATCCACTCTTTGAGAGTTTTTCCCTGAGTTCCTGATAATTTTCTATAATACCGTTGTGAACGCATATAACGCTTTCGTCGTCACTGCAATGAGGGTGAGCGTTAAGAACGGACGGCTCTCCATGTGTTGCCCATCTTGTATGACCGATACCACAACAGCCTTTTACAGCCTCACCATCGTTTGTCATTTCTTTGAGAACTTTGAGCTTTCCCTTTGTTTTTACAACTTCTGTTTCATCTTTGCCGTCACGTACTGCAATACCTGCCGAGTCATAGCCTCTGTATTCAAGCTTTGAAAGACCGTCAAGCAGAATCGGGGCAGCCTGTTTACTGCCTGTAAAGCCGACTATTCCGCACATAATTTTTTCCTCCAAAATATAATATTTTAAAATAAACTCAAATCTGTTTTTGAGGGTCAGAAAACCCATAATAATATTATATATTAAAAATAACAGTTTGTCAACCGACACAAATAAACATACCTCTATTATACTTGACGTTTCAGAAAAGCAGATGTGCGGTCTGAACCGTGAAAGTTTCTATCATATATAATATTTTGTCAAATTTATACAAAAACGATGCAGTACAAAAATACTGCACCGTTCTGAATATATTTACTTTACAATGTCTTTACTGTCGAACGGGTCGCCACATTCTGGGCAGAATTTCGGTACATTTGCAGAGTCTGACGGTTTCCAGCCACATTTGTCACAGCAGTAAACCAGATTGCCTGCTGGTTTCGGACTTCCGCATTCAGCACAGAATTTACCTGTATTTTCCGTACCGCAGGAGCATTTCCATGAACCTGATACAGTAGGTTTCGGATTTCCGCAGTTCGCACAGAACTTGCCCGTATTTTCCGCACCGCAGGAACATTTCCATGAACCTGATACAGTTGGTTTCGGACTTCCGCAGTTTGCACAGAATCTTCCTGTATTATCAGTACCACAGGAACATTTCCACGAGTTTGCATTATTCTGCTGTGACCCCATCTGGAAAAGTGACTGAGCATTAAGACCACCTGCCTGCTGAGCCATATTCATTCCATAGAATCCCATAGCCGCACCGCCGGCATTTCCGGCAGCCGTTGTCATAGCGTTAGCCTGAGCATTTACGAGCATTGCCGCAGCATTTGAAGCATTTCTGTTCCAAGCCGTATCTTCAAACTTCTTAATTCTTTCCTCGTCGTCCTTTGAAATAGTAACGGAATTAATCGCAACGGAAACGATTTCAAGACCTCTTTTTTCGTTCCACTTAGGAGAAAGAACACTGTCCATAGCGTCGGAAAGTTCCATAGTATGTGCCGGCAGTTCGTCATATCTGATACCAGAAGCCGAAATTTTCGCAAATGCCGGATTCAATGCACTGAGAAACTCGGACTTTAACTGCTGGTCGATATTTGCACGGGTGTAAGCATTTGAAACATTTCCGCACACATTCGTATAGAAAAGCAACGGGTCGCTTATTTTATACGAGAAAACGCCGTTACAGCGTACACCTACAGTAAAGTTTCTGCCGATATCCTCATAAGTCATTCTGAACGGCACCGGATTCTGAGTACCAAATTTATTGTCTGTAAGTTCCTTGATATTGAAATAATAGATTCGCTGGTCATGTGCAGTATCTCCGCCATAAGCGATACGCTTTCCTATTGTCTTGAAAGTCTCCTTGATGTCACTTCCGAGACTTCCGCCGAAAAGACTGGGTTCTGTTGACATATCATAAGTATATTCACCGGGAACAGCACATATTTCCACCACTTGACCCTGGTCAACAATAATCATACACTGTCCGTCACTTACAGCGATAGAACTTCCGTTTGTGATTATATTGTCATTTCCTTTGTTTGATGAAAACAAACCTGTTCTCTTTTTGCCCTTTACAACAAGAACGTCGGCAGGAATTGCGTCACAATAAAAAAATTCCTTCCAAGTGTCGCCGAGGGTTGATGCTGTTGCCACAACAGCAGCCTGAATAAGTCCCATAAATATTAGCTCCTTTCATAACTGAGTAATTCAAAAATTATATGCACAATAATTATAACATATTATGATAAAAATTGCACGGTTTTTCAGAAAATTTTCCGCAAAATTTCATAATTTTTTATTTTAATCTATTCCCAGTCCTTCCAAACGTCCGGACAATAGCCGACAGTTGCCTTTTTTCCGTTGCGGACAACAGGAGTTTTCAGAATCTGCTGATTCTCAAAAATCTTTTCTTCCCTGTCACTGTCTGAAAGATACTTAATCAGCGTAAGCAAATCCTTGTCTTTGCAGTTTTCGTCAATCATAAAATCCAGACCGCCGACTGACTGTTTTATGCTGTTAAATTCTCCCCTGCTCATACCTTTTTCTTTCATGTCGATTGACTGATATTTAATACGGCGTTCCTTGAACCACCGTTCAGCCTTTCTTGTATCGGAACACTTTTTAGTGCCGAAAATCTGTATATTCATAGAATCAATCCTCCTGCCTGAAAGCAACGCTGCTTATATCTTCTACCAGTCTTGTAAGTTTAAATTCAATGCTGTGCAGGTCAAGACCGTTCTGTGCGAAATAAAGGCGTATTGCCGTAAAACGTGAAAACATAGGAATTTCCTTTGAATATGATATGGGTTTACCGCCTGTACCGTTCCATGTGAAAGTACCGCTTGCCGTACCCATCGCAAAGAGAGTCAACGGAATCTGTGCAAGTTCACTTTGATTTGATGAAGCAGTGATTTTAATATCATACCAGCCAGCATTGTTCAGAATAAGTGCAAAACTGTAATTACTGCCCTTTTCGGCTTTTACTTCACTCAGGTCAAGCTTAAATTCCTTATCCACTTCATAGAAAACTACAGGAGAATCGTCCGCATTTTCATCTTCGGGACGGTTTATTATTTCAATTTTCTCGCCCTCACCGCAAAGTCTTTTCATAGCGTTCGTATTCATAAGGAAACGACATATATTCATTGCATTCCTTTGCAGTTCACATCTTTTCAGTCTGCCCTTTTCCAGTTCTTCAAGCGTGTTGTCGTCACCTGACGCACCGTCTGCACATACCATATAAATATCATTCTGTGCAATCGCCATTGACGCAAAGTCTGTTTTGTTCGGTTCACCGCCACGAACATTTATATTTGCCCACCAGTCCGTCATTGTGAAGCCGTTGAATCCCCATTCATTGCGGAGAATAGTTGTGTTGAGGTCAAAATTACCTGCCGTNCATAAACCANTCACAGAACCGTANGTTGTCATAATGCTGNCGGTTTTTCCGGACTTTACTGCAATTTCAANACCTTNGAGATAGANTTCACGCNAAGCACGTTCCGAAACAACATCGTCAATAAAATGACGGTTTGTTTCCTGATTGTTTCCGCAGAAATGCTTTATAGTTCCGGTAACTCCGGAATTGTGCAGTCCGTCAAGTTCGGCAGAAGCCATTGAACCGGTAAGGAAAGGGTCTTCAGAAAAATACTCGAAATTTCTTCCGTTGAGGGTATGACGGTGTATATTCATTCCCGGACCAAGCAGACAATCAACCTTATTCGCAGTCATTTCAAGACCTGTAAATTCAAAAAGTTCTTTTACAAGTTCACGGTTGAAAGTAGATGCTATCATTGTACCATTCGGCAGACTGAAAGCTTTTGTACCACAGTCAAGTCTCATTCCTGACGGTCCGTCAGAACAACAGCCGGCAGGTATTCCGAAATTAACAAGATTATCCGATACACCGCCGAACGCAGAAGCCGTACCTGCCGTAACTCTCGGACTTCCCATACCCTCGCCACGAATTATACACGAAAGGTCATAATCCGAAAATTGTGCAATAAATTCCTCCATAGTGTTTCTGCCGTTTTTAACGTCCACAAGCTTTATACCTCTGTCGCCCGTGCAGGAAATTTCCTCCGGAAGATTTTCAAGCCGTCTTTGCGGTTCGTCAGTTTGGTTTAACGGCACGTCCTCTGTTTCGGGAATAAATTCTTTTGATGTCATAGCAGTCTTAATTCTCCTGAAAGGAATAACGGGTGACATTGCCTGTGAACACTCAAACAAAACTTTTGTTTTTGTAGTTATATATTCCGTTGCGACTTTTAAGTTTCTAACGCTGTTTCCGACAAGGAATTTATAGTTGCCCTTTTCGAGAACCCAACAGAATCTATGACCCGTAACGCCTGAATCGTCATAAGATGCGATATCATAATAATTTACATTTATTTCAAGAATCTGTGACTGATTCGGTGCAAGGGTTTTTGTCTTTGCGAATCCGCACAATACTTTTGCAGGCTTTCCGAGCTGACCTTGTGGCTGTTCACAATATACCTGCACAACTTCCTTACCGCTGTAACTTCCGGTGTTGGTTACTTCTACACAGAAAACAATAGAATCATCGCTATAAATATGTCTGTAGGGTGATATCTTAAAATCGGTATATGAAAGACCGTAGCCAAAAGGATAACGCACTTTGTCCTTTGCGAACGTTTCAAACCAGCGGTATCCCACATAAATATCTTCGCAGTAGAAATTTCTTTCCTTACCGCCGAAATTACTGTCAGACGGGCAGTCGCTTATTTCATAGGGGATAGTATCAGGAAGTTTTCCGCACGGACTTACTTTTCCGGTAAGAACGTCTGCCGTACCTGTTCCGCCTGTCATACCGCCCTGCCATACGTAAAGAACAGAATCCGGATTATACTTGTCCATAAAAGACATATCAATAATACCGCCGACATTCAGCAGAACGATTACTTTACTGAATGCTTTTCTCACCTTTTCAATCGTGTCATTTTCCTTGTCGGTGAGAAGATACGAACCGCCCTCAAGACGTGAGTCATTTTCTTCTCCTGCGGTACGTCCGATTATTATAATAGCCGTTTCACTTTTTTCAGACGCATTTTTAACCATTTCGTCGTCAAGAGACATTTCCTCCTGCGACCACGGCTCACTTCCCCAACCGTCGCCGAGGTCATACGGATTTTTTTCGTCCCACTTTCTGTAAATTTCAAGCAGTTCTTGATTTATTTTTACACCTGCTTCAAGAAGTCCGTCAACTATTCCCGTAACCTTTGAAACGTTGACCATACCGCCCGAACCTGTACCACTTTTATAGTAATGAAGCTGAATACGTCCGAACACAGAAACAGTTTTGTCTTTTTTCAGNGGNAGTNCATTGTNTTCGTTTTTTNACATAACAACANCTTCNNCAACAGTTTTTTCTGCTGTCTCAAGGTATCTGTTCCAGTCAAGTGTCTTCATTTTTAAAACTCTCCTTTGATTATTTACCAGTACATTATATAGTACTGCTTTTCCTTCATAAAGTTGCAGAAATCTATAACTTTATCGTTATCAATATATTCGTTGGTCTGTCCGGAAACACATAATTTCTGCTGTGTATAAACACCATCTGTTTTTTNCAGAAGATATAATNTATTAAATCCGACANCATAAACNTNTTCGCCGTATTCCTTGNAAACGGGAACGCTCGGTATATCTGCACTGTTTACAAAATCATACATTACAGCAAGGTCTTCTTCTGGTATTGTACTTTCGACAAGTGTATCCTCCGATAACTCTATTAACTGTTCTGCCCAGTTTTCCGACATATTTCCATCTTTGCCCAGAATGTCGTCCGGTACTTTTATACGCTTTCCGTCCGTAGTAATCAACGTTGCTGAATGTATTTCCTCTTCTGACCAGTTATCATATTTTAAAAGAAACATTAATTCCTGCTCCGGTTTCTGAACATCGGGGAATTCTTCGACTTTACCACAAGCCACTAATGAAATTGCCGTAAATGCAGTCAGAAAAATATATCTTGATTTCGCATACAACATAAATAACACTCCGTTTTATATTTATGATAGTTAAATTATAACAATTGCATACATAAATTTCAAGTCTTTTCACTAAATATTCATAAAAAAAATCCTGCTTGACAGGACTTTTTCAACAAATTATTTATATATTTTTTACTTATTATCTGACGTGCATTTCAAGAATATTCTTCAGTGCTGAAACAGAACTTGAATGTGAACGCTCAATAAGTGTGGGAAGTCCTTTTGTTTCATTTATAGCACACCGTGCCATTTTATGAGACATAGTACCTGTAAATAATACAAGCAGGTCGGGAGTGCCGATTTTTCTTTTAAGGTCTGTTTTCATATGAGTAAAAACTTTGGCACTGCATTTATACTGTTCACAAAGTTCTTTATACTTTCTAATCATACAGTCATTACCGCCTACAATTACTACGCTCATTTTTTAAACCTCCATCATTACAGCAATTCCACTTAAGATAAAGAGTATCCAGAAGCAGAAAACCAACCTGAAATATCAGAAATAGAAACCGCCGAAAAAGCATCCGGAATTACAGAATGAAGCAATTCAACGGTAT
>WFLX010312958.1_pt1 | contig 40851 bp, 30 predicted proteins | sample 4967041 | NCBI WGS metagenome assembly WFLX01 (sample SAMN12857096, study PRJNA449069) | gut metagenome | isolation source: stool from male and female vole | host: Microtus ochrogaster | place: USA:Florida | collected 2017
TCCCCGACATCGGTCGGTCGGAGTCGGGGACTCCGATTGGCCGATGTCGGGGACTCCGATTTTTATGGCTTTTTTCTCTTGCTGTTTGCAGGATATTACGAAAAATCTCATTACCTTTACATCGCTAAAACAGAAAGACTATGGCTTTAATAAAAACAGTGTGCGGTCTGACCCCTCGGTGGGGTAAAGACTGCTATTTCAGCGAGAACGCCACAATCGTGGGCGATGTGCAACTGGGCGACCAGTGTACGGTATGGTTCAATGCGGTGGTGCGTGGCGATGTCAACTACATCAAGATTGGCAACCGCGTCAACATTCAGGACGGCTCGTGCCTCCACACTCTATATCAGAAAGCCGCCATTGAGATTGGCGACGACGTGACCATCGGTCATAACGTGACCCTGCACGGCTGCACAGTGAAGAGCGGTGCGCTCATCGGCATGGGAGCCACCGTGCTGGATAATGCCGTCATTGGCGAGGGTGCCATCATTGCTGCCGGCGCGCTGGTGCTGAAAGGCACACAAGTGGGCGACGGCGAGCTGTGGGGGGGGGTGCCATCCAAGTTCATCAAGAAAGTTGACCCCCAGCAGGCAAAAGAGCTGAACGTGGGCATTGCGCAACATTATATCATGTATGCGGAATGGTATAAGTGAACCAATCTACTGATAAAGAATCTTTTTCTTGTCGCTCGTGAGGTAAATGCCTGGGGCGACAGGGTGTGCGACGGGTATGCCTTGGAGGTTGTAGTATTGTTGGGCGTGGGGCGTTTGCTGCTGATGGTTGATGGAGGAGGAGGGAGCGTCGGGAACGGAGAAGCGGAAGGAGATAAGCCCGTTGGTCTCGGTGATGTCGGTGAGAGCGAAGGGGAGGGAACGGGTGCCGTGGGTGTTGTCGTGGAACAGCGTGCCTCCATGCTGGGCGTGCGAAAGGCTGTCGAGGGTGGTGACATCTTCGGTGCCGGGGAAGAGCTGTCCGCGGTATTGGGCAGCGGTGAGGGAATAGCTGCCGCCTGTCCATGAACCATAGGTCTGGTTGGCAGGGATGATTGCCATGCGCTGGTGGGAAGGGCTGTTGTTGACGGTGTTGTTCGCCCACGCTGCTTCGTCTTCATCCACATGGCACACGAGCATGCCGTGCATGTCGCTGTAAGTTCTCACGTATGACCCCCAGCGCTTGGCTTGGCGGTTTTCGAGAAGAAAATACTCGGTGGGGTATGCCTCGTTGCGGATGAGGTAGGCTACAGGCTCGTCTTGCAGGTCGGGCATGTCGGTGATGTGCTGACCATCTTGAAGCAGTTGTGGCTCAAGCCAGCCGCAGAACCATCGCTCGTAGGCGGTGAAGGGGGCTGGGCATTCATCGTTGCCGCTGGGACCGTTGTTGTTGCCGCTTGACATCAAGTCCCATGCGTTCATGCCGAATCCCTTCGTGTAGTTGGTGTTGTAGAAGTCGGGCAATCCGAGGCAGTGGCTAAATTCGTGGCAGGCAGTGCCGATGCCGCTCATCTTGCTGCCGACAAAACTGCTGAGTTCGCAGGTCATGGCATAGGTGTTGATGGTGCAGCCGCCAAGGGTGAAAGGACCGTTGCCGTCGTTGTATGTCATCGCCTCTTCCATCGTCCACTCGTGCGCCCACAGGGTGTAGGACGGTGCTCCTGCCTGTTCGCCGTAGCCAGCATAGATGATGAACACCTGCTCAATCTCTCCGTCGCCATCCCAGTCATAGTCGCTCCATCTGAGGTCATAGTTCCTGTCAGCAAGCTGGCATACTTCGGTCACAAGTTCGGCAGGGTGTATATCGTNGNCATTCTNGTTGGGNTAGTTCNTNNCGTAGTACGCCAGTTCTTNGGGTGCAGTGACAGGGCCAACAATGTCGAATGTGAGGTCGAGTGCCCCATAAGATTGGTCATAGAAGTAGTCGTGGATAGAGCCTTGGTGGTTGTTGGCACTATACCCTTCTTGGTTAAACATCTGATTGAATTTGGCAAGCGTGCTGGTACTCTTCATGCGCCTGTCAGGGAACTCTACAAGGATGACCAGTCCCTTCCTCTTGGTCATGCTGGCGGCTAATGGACCGCGTCGTTTGGCAGCGGCACAAGCCGTTCGTCGCGCATTGCGAGCTTTCAGCCGTGTGTGCCACACCACAGACAGAGAGTCGGCAAGTTGTGGAGCCAGCACCCAGCATTCGTTGGCTTCGTCAGGCACAACGGGCACACCGTCGAGGGTGGTGTAGAAATGGCAGCTCTCATCGCCGCGCAGCACAATGGTGAGAGGTGCTCCGTCAGCCCCCTTCACGGTCTTCTGTACGGGTTGGGCTGGTACGCTCCATGCGATGATGGCGCACAGCCACATCAGTATGGCAAGGGTCGATTTCATCTATTCTATAATTACGTTATCTTATTGTATCCCTATTATCGGTCATCAGCGAGTCTGATTGTTGAGGTGACACCTTTACCAGCTTCGTCCGTGCTGAATTGCAGTCGTCATCAGCATAGACCGTCAGGTAGAAGCAGCCTCTTTTCGAGCTGGGCGAAATGGCTCGAACCCAGCGGTTGAACCGGTAGGCTTCCACAAGCATGCCGTTCCAATCCAACATAAGAATATAGGTAGGGTAGGTGTGGAAGTCGAAGCCAAACAGCTTGCCGCAATAAACAAGATAGATGTATTCATCGTTGGCAGCAGAGCACAGAAAGGCGTGCAGTTGGCTGCCTGCACCGACCACCCGTTGTGTCTTGTCGAATGTGGCACTGATGGCAGATGCCCTGTCACTACGAGTGCGTTGCCGGTGCATCGTGGTCTGTGCAGCCCTTACATGTATCTTCTGTGCGTCATTGGACTGAAGTGTCAGACGGTGGACGAGCTGCAGGGAATCGTCGTAGAACTCCACAAGCGGTTGGCGGTGGGACACGAAGCAGACGCGATGGCGGGCGGCATTGTAATGGAGGTCCGCCCCTGTGTTGATATCTGCCACCTCATAGGTTACATGCTTTTGGGGCGTAAGACATCGCCCCTGTCGGTAGAAGAGCAATCGCGGCACATCGTTATGGATGTCGGCCTCATCGTTAGAGTAGCATTGTGGATTCTCAACAAGCAAGCCATCCTGAAAGGGGACTGCCACCACACCTCGCTCTTCCACGCCCGAATGAGAGAGGTGCAACCCTGCGGTGGGGAGCGGCGGCTTTCGGAGGTCAATGGTACAATATCGTCTCGTGTGGTAATTGTCGTTCACAAACAATCCATCGCCTATAATCTGAATGCCGCAAGCCACCATCTCGTCGATGTCGGATCCACGCGGGATGTAATCGCCTATATGGTGCAGAGAATCGCCAAGGTCGTATAGCGAAAGAACGGGTTCGCCAAAGGTATGGAAGTTGCGGCTGACAATGAGAAGGCTGTCCCTATAGACAAGCATGACATTCGTGTCAGGCAAATGGTCAAACCTGTGGTCGGTACTATCCGCTACAAGCACTGCTGCACTGTCCAAGACCGCCTGGTCGATGACACTGTTCAGGGCTTCGTCGGACACTGGCTGACCAACGCACGACGCGGCTACAAGTAAAGTCAGCGCAGCCACAGTTTTTAAGATTTTTCTCATTGTTTCTTTTTGGGTTGTTTGTTGAATCTGTACTGAATGCCCAGCATGGCGTACCGCCCCAGCATGTTCTGCCAAGTCTCGACGCGACCGTAAGCGTTGACGCTACGGGTAACGGCATCGAGCTGCCCCAGCAGGTCGTAGGCAGAGAGGCGCAGCAGCAGACGGTCGTTGCAGAGTCCGCGAGAGAGCGACGCCCCTACCACCAAGCGGTCTGTATTCATTGACGGGTCGTTGTAGCCGCGACGTGTATAGGCCTTGGCGTCAGCCGCCAGCTCTATCAGGAACGGGAGTCGTGTGTGCCCCTCTGCCCCGTAGGTGATGTTGAAGGAGTTGAAAGGATGGAATCCCACCTCGTCTGCCGTGATGTGGGCGTATTCGACATTGGTTCCCACTTCGATGTAGGTATGAGACTGCTCGTAGGACACATGGAGCGATGCCATAGGCATGAATGTGTTGACAGTGCGCTTGTGGTTGACAAACTCGGTGGAAGTCATGTAGCTGGCTTGAGCGGAGGCGTTGGCGTAAAAGCGGCGTGTATGAGTGAATGGAGTGCGGTAGTTCACCATTCCGCTCACCGCATTGCGTCCGTGCATGTTCATCAGGCTCACGGTCTGAATGCCTGTCAATGGGTCATACTCGATGGCGCGAGCTATCTGCCGCGGTTGGACACTGGCTGCAACGGAGGCCTGGAACATTTTGCGTGAACGGAAGTCCATGTTGCGGTAGAACAGCGACATGCTGTGGGTCAGCATCCCCCGTATGCCGGCGTTGCCGCCTAAACTGACGATGAGCGGATTGGTGTTGTCGCTATAGGGGATGAAGTCGGTCATCGACGGGGCTTGCTGCTTCATGTCATACTCAAGCTGGAGCAGCCACACGTTGGGCTTTTCATAACCGACGCGTATCTGAGGTTCGATGAAGGCAAACCGTTTTGTCAGGCATGTGTCGATGACATTGCGTTGATAGTCGAGCTGGCGGTGTTCCATCCGCAGCAGGGTGGTGGCGGAGAGATTGAGGCGGCGGCCTGACTTCTGTTGTCGGAACAGCGTGAGTCCCACACGCGGCGTGCCAGTCAAGGTGCGCTGGGTGGAATGGTAGGAGTTGATGACATCGAGCGTTTGCAGCGTCTGGCTCACAGGGTNGCTTGNNAAGTAGNGCAAGCGAGGCGAACGGTGATACTTCATGTCGAGTGTGAACGACGGGGNGAGAGTGAGCATNCATCCTGCCATATCGCTCCACGTCNTAGGGCAATNGACCGAAAACATTCCGTTCGCCATTNGTGTTGTAGCGATTCCCTGTGTGTGGCGTTCGGTGCCGGGATNCTGAGCNGACTGGTAGAAACGCACGGTGTTNAGTTCGNCTGTTCGGGTGCGCCCGTCTGCAAAGCTACCGCCAAAGCTGAAACGNNGCACGTCGCCCAGTTCGGAAAGTTTCAGCGATGCACTGGCATCCATGCCGCCACTCCNNTGGTGCCCCTTCATGTGCCGCTGTATGGCCTGCGTGGAGACGAGGAACGGCTGCTGGGAGAATGGCTGGTCGGACATGAAAAAGATGCTGTCGATGACCGTGCCGAGCCGCTCGTCTATAGGATTGGACAATTCTGCCAGCCACGACGCGGCGTCCGAGCGGTTGTCCGTGTACTCCACCTTAGGCTTCAGCACCATGTGGAACCCGCTGCCTGGACGTTTCAGTTCGAAAGTGTGGCGAGTGGCAATGTGCGTGGCACTATTCTCATCCAATGAGCGCAGCCGAGAGTAGGTGTCACCTGTGGTCAGGAAGCGCACAGAAGACTGCCGCGTCCGTGCGTCCTGCTTGTTGTAATCCACCGACACCTCGCCCTCGTAGGTGAAACGGTGTTGGCGGTCGTCGATGGTGTGCATCAGCCCTGCCGATGTATAGTCCGACGGCACGCTCAGGTCGTACTGGCTGCTCCACTGCCCCGCAGTGCCAGGTGTAGATGCGTCGTTGGTGTTGTTAGAGTTGAGATAGGCCACCGAACGTGTGTAGTTGGAGAAACGCAGCCCAAACAATTTGGCACGGTAGCGGTCATCGGTGCCCATGCCCACATCGGCGTTCACTGACCAGCCAAACGAATAGATGCGCTTCAGTCCCACATCCATCACCAGTTCCTTCTCGCGGTTGTTCAGCCGCTGTATGCCCAGTGCCNCATCNCTGTCCGACTCGCGTCGATAGANCTTCACCTTATCTACCATGTAGGCAGGTAGGTTGTCGAGTGCTATCTTGGGATTGCCACGGAAGAAGTTCCTGCNGTTGANGAGGAGGTTGTCCACGAACTCNCCANTCACATAGATNCGCCCGCCTTTCAGTTCAACGCCCGGCAACTGGCGTACAAGCGCATCCAGCATCGACCCGTTGGCGAGTTCAAAGGCATCGGNATTGTAGATAACCGTATCGCCACGTGTCACCATCTTTATCTTTGAGGCCGNCACCACCACCTCGTTCAGACTCTGCCCGTCTATACAATCTTCATCCGCGTTCATCCGCCGCTTGCGCAGTTTCACAGGGTCAAGTGTGATGCGCGGACGACGGTGGCGGCTGAAATTCAGTTTGGCACGGCGCGAAACAGGCTGATAGCGCGGATGTGAGTAGCTGACAATGTAGTCGCCAGAGGCAGGGAGGCTGACACGCCNGCCCCANCCGACGTNATACGTGCTTCCAACCATGCTGGTGCTGTCGGCATTCCATACGACCACGCTACAGCTGTCAACNGCNTCGCCCGTNAAGCTGTCAACTACCGACCCCAAAAGCATGAACATCTGCTGCTGCGCTGATGCGTGAGCAACACCTAAAAGAAAAAATGGAATGATTGCAAAAATCCTTTTCATAGAGTCATGGATTTGAGACTACTTGAAAGAAATATACCAAATTCACACATGGTATATGAAGAGAAAGACATGTAGTTTCTACATACCTTTCTCCGCTTGAGGTTTATTGGGGAAGTACACCCCAAATGTAAGTGTCGTAATTGTTACAGCTTACGTACTGTCCTTGTGTTGGGGGTGTACTACCCATCTCGTAGCGAACCCAGTCTGTTCCGCTGGTACATGTTCCATCGCCATACGCTATAATGGTCTCGCCTGCGCGTAGTGTTCCTGTAGGACATACCAATGAAATGTATTTCATTGGACCAGATTCGCGACCAACAATGGTTATCATCTCGCTATTTGTCAAACAAGACACGTTATTCAATACAAATCTTTTAATTTTTTTCATTTTTTTTGTTAAGTTATAGTTATTAAATAGTGGAAGGTTGTTTTTATAATATATAATACAAATGTATGAAAAATAGCGATATATAGTATATAGCTATTCTGATTTGTATGTTCTATTTAACATTTTTTACATTTATATCCTCAAGAGCTTGTTCCGTATTTGTCATATCTTTATACATTAGCCAATGATATATCAACTGTTTTTCATGTGAAATTACATACGCTTAAACGAAATACCATTCACGCTGTCCCATGTTGTTCATAGCAGCTGCCATATTATTAAATTCCTATCCTAACGTTTATCTTAGCTGAAGTTCTGGAAAACACCCTTGAGTAATAAACGATAACAATAACCCCATACTTGCGTATGATGCCCCTTTGAAGGCAAGCACCGAAGACATACATCTCTACATAAGATGGGCGTTAAAAATGTTTGGGAAGTATGTGAATGGGTGTGGAATGTAACAAATTTGAAATGATAAGATACATTCGACGAAGCCTGTTTTGTGGGATTGGGTTACCTTTGCACTGCCTTGTATGGGCGTATAGCCGTGTATGGAGGTGTGGAGAATAGAAAATGATTTCAAACACAAATATCCTAAAACCATTTATTACAATGAAGAAACTATTTACAGTTTTGTTTTCGTTCTGTGCTTTGGCAGCTTCGGCACAGAATCCTTACCTCCCTCTGTGGGAGCATTTGCCAGATGGCGAACCTCGTGTCTTTGAAGACCCTGACCATCCCGGCAAGTATCGTGCCTACATCATTGGTTCGCACGATGTGACCTACACTGCCTATTGCGGCAACGACATCCGCATGTGGTCGGCTCCTGTTGAAGACCTCAGCCAGTGGCGCGACGAAGGTGCTATCTTTAGCCACTATGTAGATGGCAAGTGGGACACCATGTATGCCCCTGATTTGGTGGAGGTGAAAGACCCGAAGACGGGCAAGAAGACTTATTGGCTTTATCCGCATTCGCGTGGATGGCGTCGTGTGGCTATGGTATGCAAGGGTGACCGTCCTGACGGACCTTTCACTCCCGTGAACCTGACTCCCGATGGTCGTGCCTGTGTGGATGGCTCGCTCATCGACTTCGACCCCTCTGTGTTCATTGAGAACATCACCGATAAGAAAGACCCCGACTATGACAAGGGCTTCCGTGCCTATGTGTTCTATGGCTTCCAGCATTCTACGGCTTGTGAGCTTGACCAAAACACGATGTACTCGAAGCGTCCCGGCACTGAACTCATCGACCCCTTCATCCCTGCCAGCAGCCGCGATGGCAAGCTGCTCGACAAAGAGGGCAGCGAGTATAAGGCACTCTACAAGGGACAGAACCCACTGGACTTCAACTTCTTCGAGGCTTCCAGCATCCGTCAGGTGGGCAACAAGTATGTGATGGTGTTCTCTGGCTACAGCGGTCAGGAGTACGGCGTGGGTGCTACCAACTCTGCGCTGCGCTATGCTTTCGGTGACTCTCCTCTGGGACCTTGGCGTTCAGGTGGCGTGTTGGTTGACTCTCGTGGTGTGGTGCTGAACGAGGATGGCTCGAAACTCATTACCACCAATGCTGGTCACAACACGCACGGCTCTTTGCAAGAGATTAACGGTCAGTGGTATGTGTTCTATCACCGTCCACCGCGCGGCTTCGGCAATGCCCGTCAGCCTATGGTTGCTCCCGTGAAGATTACATGGGACAAGAAGCCTGTGGCTCAAGGNGGTGTGGTAAAGATAACGGGTTACGACCCCTACACGAAAGGCAACGAATNGACGGCAAAAGCCAGCAACGGCGATGCCTATACAGGTGCTGAGGNGACGNGNNAAGGCTTCCAAATCTTCGGTTTGCCTCCTTACGCTTACTACTCAGCAGGTCTCGCATGCTATATGTATGGTCCTAACAGCCACAACTGGATGCAGGACAACCACGATGTGTGGAACAACTCGATGGATCTTGCTGGCATTCAGAATGGTGGTATCGTAGGCTTCAAGTACATTGGTTTCGGTGGCTTGGCGCAGGATGCCAAGGGCGTGAAAGCCTTTGAAGGAGCAAAGAAGGGCGATGACACGACGCTGGAACTGAACCTGACACCCAGCGGCAAGGGCAATTTCAAGATTCATGTCCGCCTCGACGACCCGTGGAAGGGACAGGAAATCGGTGTTGTCTCGGTGGCAGCGACAGCTCCTCAGCCCCCCAGCAAATTCAGTGTGAAAGTGCCTGCTGTCGAAGGCTTGAAGGGCAAGCACGCCATCTACTTGGTCGTAGAAGGTGACGAAGTGAAGCAGCCAGAACAGCCTCAGCGTGGTCAATGGGGGCAGCGTCCTCAGCAGCCACAACGCCCGTTGGGTCTCTTCGACCTCCACGGCATCGGCTTCTCCAAGGGCGGTGGCATGCAGTTCCCCGTAGTGCCTCAAGTCACCATCACGGTTGATGGTAAGAAGGTTAACCTTCCTGACAATCCGATGTTTGCCACCAACGACAATGGCTTCATGGATGCCACCAATTATCAGGCATACGCACCGCTCACCGACAACTCCGTCATCAAGGCAACAGCATCAGACCCTGCAGTCGCCATTCAGATTGGCAAGATTGTTGACGGTCGCGCGACAGTGAAGTGTACCTATCAAGGTAAAACCAAGACATATCTCCTCAACTGATGAAAAAGTTCTATTTGACCCTCTGCGTTCTGTGTACAGCCCTGATGGCTGGTGCACAGAACACTGCTGTTTCAGCACTTCCCGAAGTCAAGACGCAGCCGACCATCCAAGTGAAGAACCCATTCATGTGGACAGACACGCCTGACCCCGATATTATCCGTGTGGGGGATTACTACTATTTAGTAACCACCACCATGCACCTCTTCCCCGGTGCCCCCATCATGCGCAGCACTGATCTTGTACACTGGGAAACAGTTTCTTACCTCTTCGACGAAATCAAGGATACACCACGTTACGACCTGCGGGAAGGCTCGGTGTATGGTCGTGGTCAGTGGGCCACATCGCTCCGCTACCACAAGGGCACGTTTTGGGCACTCTTCGTGGCTAACGACGACCCACACAAGTCAATGGTGTTCAAGACCTCCGACCCAGCCAAGGGGTGGAAGCTTCACAGCCGTCTGCCTGCCTATCACGACTCCTCGCTCTTCTTCGACGATGACGACCGCGTGTATGTGTTCTCGGGCAGTGGCGACATCAGCCTCGTAGAGTTGACTGCCGACCTAACCGCAGAGAAGCCCGGCGGCATACGCAAGAAGTTGCAGCTCAACGGTCGTCCCCAAGGTCTGCACGAAGGTAGCCGTGTGGTCAAGCACGATGGCATGTACTACCTCCTCTGCATCGCATGGCCCAACACGGGGCGCGAGGAGATTGCCTATCGCAGTGCGAACATCGAAGGTCCGTACGACTCAAAAGTGATACTCAAGAGTGACTTTGGCGGATTCCCCTTGGCTGGTCAAGGCACCATCGTCAACGGCAAGCACGGCGAATGGTATGGTGTCATGTTCCAAGACCGAGGTGGTGTAGGGCGTGTGCTCACGGTCGAACCCTGTTCGTGGATTGATGGCTGGCCCATCCTTGGCACGAATGGCGATGGCAAGATTCCTGCCGTCGTCACCCTCGACGGACAATGCTCCTGCCATCAGACGCCCGACTATGCCCACATTGAGAAAGACTATCAGTGGAACCACAACTACATCAAGAGCGACATCGCCCGTCTGCCTCAGAAAGGCGAGAAAGTCCGCTTTGGCGAGAACCTGCGTGACGATGCCACNTTCCGCATGACGGCTNCTGTCAATGGCTTTGTCTTGAAGACATCCGTACTCGCCCAATCCATCTATAATGCTCGCAACNCCCTCACATGGCGCACTTGNGGCGACACTTGCTCCGACACCATCTGCCTCGATGTTCGCAAGATGAAAGACGGCGACCGAGCTGGTTTTGCTGCGTTCAACGGCGACTCAGGCATCCTGACGGTGAAGCTTCAGAACGGGCAGTATAGTTTAACAATGAGTGAAGAGAATGTCCAGCTCTCGAACGACATGAAGGAAATCACCGATGTGGCGGTCAAGGAAGTGGAGACGGTCAAGCNCCCCAANGGTAAGGNAGNCAAGATTTNCCTCCGCANCGACGGTGNCTNNAACCNGGGACGNGACACCGCCANCTTCTATTACAGCTTCGATGGCAAGACCTTCACCCAAATCGGAACCCATGACTACAAGATGCGCTTCGACTATCGTCGCCTCTTCATGGGTACCCGATACGCCGCGTTCTACTATCCCACAATTCAGACAGGCGGACAAGTGACGCTGACACTGAACAACTGACGCATATATTACTATTGATGATTATAAAATCCTAAATCTGTTACAAGTTAATCGTTATGAAGAAAACTATTTGTTCAATGCTTCTGGCGTCGCTCGCACTGACCGCTTCGGCACAGTTCGGACGCAACCCGGATGCCAACCCTGACAAAGGGTACAAAGACACTTATCAGGACTACTTCACCGTAGGTGTGGCTGTCAACATGCGCAACATCAACGACCCTGCCACCGTGGAGCTGATTAAGAAAAACTACAACAGCATTACGGCGGAGAACGACATGAAGCCCATCTCCGTGCATCCCAAAGAAGGGGAGTGGACGTGGGAGAAAGCCGATGCCATTGCCGACTTTTGCCGTCAGAACGGCATCAAGATGCGTGGTCACTGCCTTTGCTGGCACTCTCAGTTCTGCGACTGGATGTTCACCGACAAGAAGGGCAAGCCCGTGAAGAAGGAGGTTTTCTACCAGCGTCTGCGCGAGCACATCCACGCGGTGGTCAACCGTTACAAGGATGTGGTGTATGCGTGGGATGTGGTCAACGAAGCCATGTCGGACGCTGGTCGCGGCTGGCGCGGACAGGAACCAAATCCTTATCGTGAAAGCCGCGCTTACAAGCTCTGCGGCGACGAGTTCATCGCTAAGGCGTTCGAGTATGCCCATGAGGCCGACCCCAACGCCATCCTCGTCTATAACGACTACAACGCCTTCCAGCCAGCCAAGTGCGACCGCATCTACAACATGGTGAAGAAGATGCAGGACGCAGGTGTGCCTATCACGGGTATCGGCANGCAGNGTCACTACAACNCCTACGGTCCTGACGAGTCAGAGGTGGAAGAGGCCATNAAGAAGTACTCCGNACTCGTGAAGCACATCCNTNTGACCGAGCTTGACATCCGTCTCAACGAGGAAATGGGCGGTCAGCTCCAGTTCTCACGCGGTCAGGAGGGTGCGGCACCAGGTCATCTGGTCACGATGCAGACAGACCGTTACATCAAGCTCTTCCGTTTGTTCCGCAAGTATAAGGATGTCATCGACAACGTGACCTTCTGGAACGTGTCCGACCGCGACTCTTGGGTGGGCGTGAACAACCATCCGCTGCCCTTCGACGAGAACCTCCGTCCGAAGTCCGTTTACTATGCCCTCAAGAACTTTGACCCAGCACTCGACAACGTTGCCGCTCCCTGCGAGGACTTCAAACCCAACGAGCTGAACCAGCCTGGTCAGGAGTATCCTCAGGTTAATTCTCAGGGCTACGCCCGTTTCCAAATCAAAGCCCCACAGGCACGTTCCGTCATTGTCAGCCTCGGTCTTGGCGGCACAGGCGGCACGGTGTTGAAGAAAGGTGACGATGGCGTGTGGACAGGCACGACTGATGGTCCGATGGACGAAGGTTTCCACTACTACCACATGACCATCGACGGTGCTACCGTCAACGACCCAGGCGCTTGCAACTATTACGGCTCCGTGCGTTGGGAGAGCGGCATCGAGATTCCTGCTCACGACCGCGACTTCTACGCGTTGAAGAATGTGCCCCACGGCAATGTGCAGCAGGTGCTCTTCCATTCGCCTAGCACCAACACCGAGCGTCGTGCTTTCGTCTATACACCAGCCGAGTACAGCAAGAACCCCAACAAGCGTTACCCCGTGCTGTATCTCCAGCATGGATGGGGAGAGGACGAGACCGCATGGAGCAATCAGGGTCACGCCAACCTCATCATGGACAACCTGATTGCTGAGGGCAAGTGCAAGCCTTTCATCATCGTGATGACTTATGGCATGACCAACGACGTGAAGTTTGGCGGCATTGGTCAGTTCACAGCCAAGGAGTTTGAGACAGTCCTCGTCGATGAACTCATCCCCTACGTAGACAGCAACTTCCGCACCATCGCCAAGAAGGAAGGTCGTGCCATGGCAGGACTCTCGATGGGTGGCATCACGACGAAACTCATCACGCTCCGTCGCACCGATGTGTTCGATGCTTACGGACTCCTCAGCGGTGGCACATACGCCCCATCGGACCTCACGGTGAAGCCTCGTCTCATCTTCACGTCCTGCGGCTCGAAAGAGAACCCCGAGGGAGTGAAGAAGTCTGTGGAAGACCTCAAGGCTGCTGGCTTCAACGCTGTTGCCTACGTTTCGGAAGGCACGGCTCACGAGTTCCTTACATGGCGTCGCAGCCTGAAGGAAATGGCTCCGCTCCTCTTCCGTTAAGTCCTTGTATTGTATAACCTCGTATGGGTGTGCTGGTCGTTAGGCTGGCGCACCCTTTCTTTATGCCTTGGCTGGGTTCAGTACTTCTTCAGAAGTACTGTAATCCTGCCGCAGAAGTATTGTAGTACTTCTGCGGAAGTACTTGTGTCCTGCAACAGGCTGTGATGAATCAGGACGGATGCGCCTGTGCCGACTCCCTTGCCCCTCACTTCCACGTTCTTATATGGTACAAAAAAAGCAACCCTTTTCACAAAGAGCTGTTTCCCTTGACTAATTAACTAACTAACTAATTATTAACCTATTTATGCTTTACTAACTTTTTCTTTCTTGTGCGGCGGCTCTGTCGAAACTTGCCACCTGTGTAACCGAGTTTCTGTCGTGTTCTCAATCACGGTACAAAGGTACGCACTATTCGTGACAGCCTCTTTCTCTTCTGTTTCATTTTCTTTCACCTTTTGTACATGTACTTCGTTTTCTGCTGTTTGTATCATAATTTGAAGCGAATGTATCATCTGCGTGCGTGTTCGGCTTGTGTGCCGCCCTTTGTTTCATTTTATAAACTCTTTGTTTCGCTTTGTGGGGTGTATGCGGCGGAAATAGTTGTATCTTTGCAAAGTCGAAAGGGGAAGATTCCCTTTGTGCGAGGAAGAACCGAGCGACGCGGCATTCAATCAATCGGGNAAATAATACTAAGTANTGACNTAAATAATNTGAAGAATCTNTTGAAAATGGCTTTGGTGCTGATGGTGTGTGNAACGACACAGGCACTGGCTCAGGTNAAAAGNNNGAACGNGGCTTTGGAAATGAAGGTTGAACAGACGGGCGGACAGGTGTTCCTGCGCCTCTTGGGGCAACGCTCCCAAGAACTTTCTAACGGAAAGGAGGTGGGGCAACGCTCCCAAGAACTTTCTCAGGTGCGTTTGGGACTAACTACGAGTGAAGATAATTGGGCTGACGGCGTGAAGCTGTTGGGTGTGTCGAAAGCGAAACGGCATTCGGATACCTACACGAACATTCATGGCAAGGCACGCAAGGTTGCATGTCGGTGGAACGAGGCGGTGGCTACGCTGCAAGGCAGCAACGGCAAGCCGCTGAAAGTGGAGCTGAGGGTGTATGATGATGGTGTGGCGTTCCGCTATGTGCTGGAAGAGTCGGAGATGCGCCGCTTCGTGGATGAGCAGACGGCATGGACGATGCCTCAGGGTGCTCGTCGCTGGTTGCAGCAGTTTGTGACGAGCTATGAGGGTGACTTCCCCTTGCAGCAGGGTGCGGAGAAGCAGGGCGCATGGAACTATCCTGCGCTGTTCGAGGCTGATGGCACGTTTGTGTTGCTGACGGAGGCGAACCTCTCGCACATGTATTGCGCTACGCACTTGGACAATGGTGCGGAGGCGAATACTTATAAGGTGTCGCTCCCCTTTGCGTGGGAGGGCTGCGGACAAGGCGAGGTCAGCCCTGTGTGGGACGGCGCATGGAAGTCGCCTTGGCGTGTGGCTATCGTGGGTGAACTGAAAGACGTGGTGGCTTCTACGTTGGTGGATAATGTAAGCGATGCTCCTGCCAAGGCGAAGCGCGACTGGGTGAAGCCAGGACGTGCGGCTTGGGTGTATTGGGCTTATAACCATGGCACGAAGGATTTCCAGATTTGTAAGCAGTATGTGGNTTTGGCTGTCGAGATGGGTTGGGAGTNTGTGCTGTTTGANTGGGAATGGGNCGCGATGACGAATGGCGGCAATCTGGAGGATGCCGTGGCATNCGCGCGTTCTAAGGGTGTGATGCCTTGGATGTGGTATAATTCGGGTGGCACGCACACGGGTGTGAGAGCTACACCGCTGGACCGTATGCTGACCCACGAGAACCGCATGGAGGAGTTTGCTTGGCTGAAACGCATTGGCGTGGTGGGCGTGAAGGTGGATTTCTTCGAGAGTGATAAGCAGGACATCATCAACTACTATTTGGGCATTTTGGAGGATGCGGAGGCGATGGAGATGATGGTGAACTTCCATGGTTGCACCGTGCCAAGAGGATGGAGCAGGACTTATCCGCATTTGATGTCGCAGGAGGCTGTGTATGGTGCGGAGCAGTATAACAACTCGCCTTACATGACCTCGAATGGTGCGCGCATCAACTGCCTGCTACCTTACACGCGCAATGTCGTGGGACCGATGGATTACACGCCTGTGGCTTTCACGAACTCGCAGCATCCGCATGAGACGTCTTGGGTGCATGAACTGGCACTCTCGGTGGCTTTTGAGAGTGGCGTGCAGCACTGGGCTGACCGTCCTGCCGGCTTCTTGAACCTGCCAGTCGAGGCGAAGGCTCACATGCAGGAGGTGCCTGTGGTGTGGGACGAGACACGTTTGCTGGACGGCTATCCTGGCGAGTATGTGGTGATGGCTCGTCGCAGCGGCAAGACGTGGTATGTGGCAGTGCTGAATGGCACGAAGCAACCGAAGGAAATCATGGTGAAGCTGGATTTCCTGAAGGGTAGGTACAACATGACCATGTTTGTGGATGGTGCTCAGCAGGAGCAGATGGACATCAGGCAGGCGGGCGTTGTGGATGGCGGATGGGATGTGTCTGTGTCGTGCCTGCCTCAGGGTGGTGCATTGCTGGTGCTGAAAAAGTAGGGCTATCCTTTCACCACGCTGGTGCCGAGGGCGAATGACTTCTCAAGGTTGCCCGTGGTGGTGAAGATGTCGGCTTTGGCTGAGATGTTGTCCAGATAAGTGATGAGCTGTGCCTCTGGGATGCAGGGGAGCACGGGGCTGCCGAACTCGAGTTGACCGTGATGAGCCAGCACACAGTGGACGATGAAGTTGATTTCTCGTTTCTCGATGCCAAGGTCGCGCAGAAGGGTGTTCAGATAGTTGGCTGACATGTAGATGTGCCCTAACAGGTAGCCGTTCTCCAGTCGTTCGCCTTCCACGTTATACTCGCAGAGTTTTCCCCAGTCGTGGAAGAGAACACCGATGATGATGCGCTCTATCTTGATGTCGTCGGGATAGGGATAGACGGGATAGATGCCTTCGAGCAGGTGGAGCATCTGATAGGTGTGGTTGAGCAGTCCCCCCGGGAAAGCGTGGTGTACGCTGGTGGCGGCAGGGTATTTGCTGTAAGGGGTGAAGAGTGCATCGGCCTGTTCGCGGATGAAGCCTGCAAGAACGTCGTCGGTGCAGTGGGTGAGGAGTTGCGTGACGCAGCGGTCCCACTCCTCGCGCTTGATGGGGCGCGGCACGAGGGCATAGAGCGGATGCTGTTCAGTGGGGAATGAGCCTACAATCATGTCCATGTTGGAGGCCGACTTCTTGCCTTGGTTGTCACGAATGGTGATGAAAGTGACGAGCTGTCCCACCTTGGGGCCGCTCGTTTTTGGTACATCAAACACACAGATGGTTTCGTTGCCTTGTGTGTTGGCAATCTTCAGGTTGACGTAAGGGGAGTTGTTGCGTGCCACTGCGTCTTGGCGGCTGAGTACGATGTATTCTTTAGTCATTTTTAAGATGTTAAATGTGTCGCTGTTAGTTGTATAGAAGGAATAAGTTCGTCCGATGGAAAGACGTACAAAGGTAGCGGAAAAAAGCGATGTGTTATTCCCTGTGTCGTGTTATTTTATGTAAAAAGGCTTGAACTTGTTCCATATACGGGAAAAAAGGCTTATCTTTGTAGCATTCAACATGAACATGACATGACTAACTTGACTAACTCTTTTTTGATGGGTGCATTGCTGTTCTGCTTGGCAGGGCAGGTGGCTGCACAGAAGGCGACGAAATTCCGAGTGACGAACTATCAGCAGCAGACCATTGACGGCTTTGGAGCCAGCGATGCGTGGAGCATGTGGCAGATAGGGGAGTGGGAGGACTCTTTGCAGACGAAGGTGGCTGACTGGCTTTTCTCGTCTGAGAACTTCCCCGATGGCTCGCCCAAGGGCATCGGGCTTTCCATTTGGCGATTCAACGCTGGTGCTGGCAGTGCTACGCAGGGCGACTCGGCGCAAATCAATCGGGATACACGCACCGAGTATTTCGAGAAGCAGACAGGACAACGGCGTTTCCTCCAGTTGGCGAAGGAACGGGGCGTGCCCACGTTCTTGGCGTTCTATAACTCGCCCCCTGTGTTCTTGACCCAGAATGGGCTTGCTACCAACACGGGGCGTGGTGGCACGTTCAATCTGCGTGAAGATGCTTACGATGACTTTGCCGCTTACATTGCCGACATGCTCCAACAGGCGGAGCGTGAGGATGGTATCCGTTTCGGCTATGTGTGTCCTGTGAATGAACCCGATGGACACTGGAACTGGCAGGGACCGAAGCAAGAAGGCACGCCTGCAACGAACCGCGAGGTGGCAAGGCTGGTGCGTGAGATGAACCGTGAGTTCCAGCAGCGAGGCATTACGACAAAGATTCTTGTGAACGAGTCGAGCGACTACCGTTGTATGTTCTCTACCCACGAGACCGACTGGCAGCGTGGTTATGAGATTCAGGGCTTTTGGAATCCCGATTCGACCGACACCTATGTAGGCAACCTTCCCTGCGTCGCTCGTGTGATGGCGGGGCACTCCTACTGGACAAACACGCCCATACTGAAACCTTCTGACCCTGACTATGAATGGAAAGGGCTATATGGCTATCGCAAAAGGCTAAAGGATGCGTTCGACAANGTTGATGCCGACNTTTGGATGACNGANCTCTGTATCATGTNCAACGATGNGGAAATTNANGGAGGTGGAGGCTTTGACTNCTNGANGGAAGAANCCCTCTATGTGGCGCGTGTGATGCACTACGACCTGACCGTGGCGAATGCCCGTTCGTGGCAGTGGTGGCGTGCCGCTGGTGGCAATTATAAGGATGGGCTGATTCGTATGTATGTGAAAGGCGAGCGGTCAGGCGGTCGAGGACAAAGGCGTGGTGTGGTGCAGGAAAACATGGTGCGCGATTCTAAACTGATGTGGACACTCGGCAACTTCTCCCGTTTCGTTCGTCCTGACGCTGTGCGCCTTGATGTACAAGGCGAGATGGCTGCTGATGGACTCATGCTCTCTGCCTACCGCAACGCTGACGGCACGCTTGCCATCGTTGCCATTAACTACGGGACGCAAGACCGTCCCATCTGCATTGACACCCAAGAGGGTAAGTCTGCCATCGCTTACCGTACTTCCGATGTGGCAGGCGAGAACCTAAAGAATGTCGGCAAAGTGAATCTGAAGAAATCCACCTTGCCGGCACGTTCGGTTACTACTTACATCGTGTTGTAGTTCCTTTTTCTGTCTGCTTGATGCTGTCGGTTATTCAAAGACGAAGTTGTGGAGCGTGCAGAGCGACTCGCCCTTCGTCTCCGACTTGAACTTGAAGAAGATAGCCTGTTTGCCCGTGTGTTTGACAAGGTCGGGCAAGACTACGCTCTGTTCAGTGGGCTGCTGAGGCATATCGGCTCGTAGCTCAATGGTGCCCAGCAGTTGTCCACCCTGTGAGGTCCACGGACGTGCAACCATTATCTCAATCGTGCCGTCAATGCCATTGGGGGTAAGGTTCAGATGCAATGTGATGTCGTTGCGGTTAGCCGTAGCGTCGAAGTTGAAATACTTGTAGCCGACGATGCTGCCGTCGGTGTTGTTCACCACATCGTTCGTGTTGTTCTTCAAGTCGTAAGGCTTCTCGAAGTTGCTGTCCGTTCCGTAGCCAGCAGCCACGTATGAACCATAGAACGTGTTGTTGGGCCATTCGTGGGTGGCAGGTTTCGGACCTGTGTACCAGCATGCGATGCCGGCAGAATGCCGTTCCATTGGGTTCAAGCCATTGAGCGCAAAGCCCTCGGAGTTGTATTCGCCTTCGCTGATTTCCACTTTGCCGCCTTTGCCCGTTTCCACCTTCACATTGATAGGGGCTACCATCGCCTGACGTGCGTATTCGTTGGTGCCCGTCTGGCGGTGATAGACCACATACCACTGCCCGTTAATCTTGCAGATAGAGCCGTGTGTGTTGCCATCGGGTGTGGCCGAGGCAATCACGTTGCCCTGCTCGTCCTTCTCTCGGGCACGACCGTCGATGATAGTGCCGCCATACGTCCAAGGCCCTAACGGGTGGTCGCTATAAGCGTAAGCCAAAGTGTAATTCGACGTGGGCAACCCGAACTCGCCTTCCTCGGTGAAGCGGCTGTAAATGAACACGTATTTGTCCTTGATTTTGCGGATGGACGATGCCTCAAAGAAACGGAATACTCCCTCCTGATTGTGCCCCGAAACCATGTCCTCAACAATCGGTGTGCCAGCTTTCACGGTCGCCATCGTCGCAGGGTCAAACTCAGCGGCATAAGAGCGTTCAAAGCCCCAGTATCCATACACGCGTCCGTCGTCATCCACAAACACGGCAGGGTCGAACTGCAAAACGCCATCCACCAGATTGGGATTCTCGGCATTCCAGTTGCACACCTCGAAAGGACCGTCAGGTCGGTCACTCTTCGCAATCAGTCCGTTGCGGTTGCCCGTCTGGTCGTTGGGAAACAGATAGTAGGTCTTCCTGCCCATGCTGTCAGTCACCAGCGTCACATCGGGCGCATAGAGCACGTCGGCAGTGCCAGCCGCATCGAAGGAATCCCCCTTGGCATTCTTGTCGACCACGAGAATCACGCCATCGTAACGCCAGTTGTTCAAACTGTCGACCGAAGCGGACCACACCACTTGGTCACGTCCGCAGTATTCCGTAATCAGGTTGTCGTGCGAACCATATACATAGACGCGGTACTTCCCTGGCTGGTCAGGGTCTTCAAACACGTATGGTTCACCGTCGGGAATATGCTCCCAAAGGGGCATGAAAGGGTTGCCGACAGTGCTAAGCTCTGTGGGTGACATTCCAGTTGTTTTGTTAGAACAAGCCGTTGCCAATGCCGTGCAGCAAGTGGCAGCGATAAGGGTNTTANTAGATGTCTNCATTGTNGNTAGGCATGATTGTTNTGATAAAGGTAATGTAAATCACAGACAGGACAAAGCAAGTGTTTGTTCTATGAACGCAAGTCCGATGAATGTACAACTCGGTGAGTGGCGAACGTGCTGTAACTTTGAAGTGTTCATGCTTTACGCGTTACGGACAACAATCGCCGTGCTTACCGAGGCAAAGTTACTGAATATATCTGTGTTTCTGGTGATTTCTGCGAGTATTTTGATGCCCAGGCAACAAAATATGCTGTGACATGCATTCCAAAAGGGATTTGCCTTACCTTTTGCCATCTTCGTCATGAGGTTGTCCTCGTTCGGGTTAACCACGTCTCTTTTGTCCTCGGACAAGAAGGTACAAAATCGGTGGCAAGCCCCCCCCGCGTATAGAGCGGTTACATAGCCTCCAAATCGGAGTCCCCGNCANCGNTCGGTCGNAGTCGGGGACTCCGATTGGTCGATGTCGGGGNCTCCGATTTTTTGGGGCTTTTTAGGGGGTGTCTCTGTGGCAGTCGAAAGAGCGTTGGAGACCTATCCTTTTCGACCGCTTGAATCGTTGGGCTCCTGTCACCTCGGCATAAGTTCAATGAGCTATATGGATGTGAAAAATTAGTGGATGGCGGAAACGGCTTGTGGCGGTAATGTGTGTTGAAGCCGTGCTTGCAGAGGGCAAAGTTGCTGGAATCTCCTGCATTGCGAATGGTTTCGACTGCGCAGATGGTGGATTTTTTGTGTTTGCGAGAAATAATTGGTGCATTATTCCTTTTTTACTTCTAAAAATCATTATCTTTGCAGCAAAATTGGAATCATGGCAATTATTGGCAACATCGCACTACTGGGTCTCCTCGGGCTTCGACTTACAGGGTCGGAGGTGAGAAAGGTGTGCAGTTGCTATCAAGCATGACGGTACAGATATAATGTTTAACCTTTTTCACAGCCGTGGGGAAGGTTTTACTTTTATATATAGGTATATGTATCGGTGGCTGTGCTCATGGTTGTGGGAAGTAAATTTGTAACTATATATGGCAGACAGATTGTTTATTTTTGACACAACACTCCGCGACGGCGAGCAAGTGCCTGGATGTCAGCTCAACACGATTGAGAAGATTCAGGTGGCGAAGCAGCTGGAAACGCTGGNCGTGGATGTCATTGAGGCTGGTTTCNCCNNCTNCANCCCCGGCGATTTNAACAGTGTGGTAGAGATTTCCAAGGCGGTCACTTGGCCTACCATCTGCGCGTTGACCCGTGCAGTGGAAAAGGACATTGACGTGGCTGCTGAGGCGCTGCAATATGCCAAGCGCAAGCGCATCCACACTGGTATCGGCACATCGCCTTCACACATCAAGTACAAGTTCAACTCCACGCCCGAAGAGATTATCGAGCGTGCCGTGGCTGCGGTGAAGTATGCCAAGAAGTATGTGGAGGATGTGGAGTTCTATGCGGAGGACGCTGGTAGAACCGACAACGAGTATTTGGCTCGCGTCATCGATGCCGTGACCAAGGCTGGCGCAACGGTTTGTAACATTCCCGACACGACAGGGTTCCGTGTGCCGAACGAATACCACGAGAAGATAAAGTACCTGTATGAGCACGTGGATGCCTTTGCTGCTGGCAAGTCTATCNTTTCGACCNACTGCCACAACGACCNCGGCATGGCTACTGCCAACACGGTGGCAGGTGTGCTGGCGGGCGCACGTCAGGTGGAAGTGACCATCAATGGCATCGGCGAACGTGCTGGTAACACGTCTCTTGAAGAGGTGGCGATGATTTTCAAGACCCACCCCGACCTCGGCATCGAGACGAACATCAACACGACGAAGATTTATCCGACGAGCCGCATGGTGTCCTCGCTCATGAACATGCCTGTGCAGCCCAACAAGGCGATTGTGGGCAAGAACGCCTTTGCCCATTCGAGCGGCATCCATCAAGACGGAGTGCTGAAAAACGCCTCTACCTACGAAATCATGGACCCGAAGGATGTGGGCATCGACGATAACGCCATCGTGCTGACGGCGCGTTCGGGTCGTGCGGCCTTGAAGCACCGTTTGCAAGTGAACGGCGTGGAGGTGGAAGGCGAGAAGCTCGACAAGATTTACGAGGCGTTCCTGAAGCTCGCCGACAAGAAGAAGGAGGTGACGGACGACGATGTGCTGGTGCTGGCTGGTGCAGAGCGTGCGGAGGCACACCGTGTGAAACTCGACTACTTGCAGGTGACCACCGGCATGGGCGTGAAGNNNGTNGCNTNNATCGGTCTNGNNATCGCCNNCGAGNANTTCGAGGCTNCCGCCANCGGGCAANGGNCCNGTGGATGCNGCCATNAAGGCNCTNAAGAATNAAATCATCAAGCGTCAGATGACGCTCCGCGAGTTCACCATCCAAGCCATTTCAAAGGGTTCGGACGACATGGGCAAGGTACACATGCAGGTGGAATACAACGGTCATGTTTATTATGGTTTCGGTGCCAACACCGACATTGTGACCGCTTCTGTGGAGGCATATATTGATTGTATCAACAAATTCAGAGATTAAGCAATGGGAAAGACGTTATTCGACAAGATTTGGGACGCCCACGTGGTTCAGAACGTGGAGGACGGTCCTACGCAACTCTATATCGACCGTTTGTACGCCCACGAGGTGACAAGTCCGCAAGCGTTCGACACATTGAGAGACAAGAACATCAAGGTGTTCCGCCCCGACCACGTTGTGGCGATGCCCGACCACAACACGCCATCTGACCAGCAGGAGGTCATCAACGACCCCGTGGGTCGCAAGCAGGTGGAGACATTGGCGAAGAACTGTGCCGAGTTCGGTATCAAGCACTTTTCTATGGGCACGAAAGACAATGGCATCATCCATGTGGTGGGACCCGAGAAAGCCCTTTCGCTGCCCGGTATGACTATCGTATGTGGCGATTCACACACTTCTACGCATGGTGCGGTGGGTGCCATCGCCATGGGTATCGGCACGAGCGAAGTGGCTCAGGTGCTTGCCTCACAGTGCATCTTGCAGAGCAAGCCCAAGACCATGCGCATCAACATCGAGGGGACACTGCCCGAAGGCACGACTGCCAAGGACGTGGCGCTCTACATCATGGCGCAGATGACCACNTCAGGANCNACGGGCNATGCCGTGNAGTANGCANGTTCNGCTGTTNGCAACATGAGTATGGAAGGTCGTCTGACCNTCNCCNACCTCTCCATTGAAATGGGTAGCCGCGCAGGCTTGATTGCTCCCGACGAGACGACTTTCGCCTACTTGAAGGGTCGTGAATACGCTCCCAAGGGCGAAGACTGGGACAAGGCGGTGGAGGAGTGGAAGAAGCTCCGTTCTGACGACGATGCCGTGTTCGACAAGGAGGTTACTTACCGCGCCGAGGACATCGCGCCGCGCATCACCTACGGCACCAATCCCGGAGCGGGCATCGCCATCGACGAGTGCATCCCTACGCTCGAAAGCATCCCCGAAACCGACCGCTCTCAGTTCCTCTCCATGCTCGAATATATGCAGTTTGAGCCAGGGCAGAAGCTCGAAGGAGTGCCCGTGGATTACTGCTTCCTCGGTGCTTGCACCAACGGTCGTATAGAAGACTTCCGTGCCTTTGCCTCGGTGGTGAAGGGCAAGAAGAAAGCCGACAACGTGGTGGCTTGGCTTGTGCCTGGCTCATGGCTCGTTCGTCAGCAAATCATCGACGAGGGCATCGACAAGGTTTTGGAAGAGGCTGGTTTTGAACTGCGTCTGCCCTCTTGCTCTTCATGCCTCGCCATGAATCCCGACAAGGTGCCAGCTGGCAAACTCTCCATCTCCACCAGCAACCGCAATTTCGTAGGTCGTCAAGGTCCCGGTGCTCGCACCATCCTTGCCTCGCCGTTGGTTGTGGCGGCATCAGCAATCACAGGAGTAATAACAGACCCAAGAAAACTCTAAGATTATGGCTAAAGAAAAATTCGATATCATCCAGTCAACCTGCATTCCGATTCAGATTGACAATTGCAATACAGACCTCATCATCCCTGCACGCTACTTGGCGAGCACGACGCGCGACCCGCAGTTCTTCGGCGATGCCTTTATGCACGACCTTCGTTTCTACGCCGAAGGCAAACCCGTGGAGAGCTTCGTGATGAACCAGCCCGAGTATGCCGAGGCACCGCGCAAGGGTGTGCATGAAATCATCGTAGGCGGACAAAACTGGGGTTCGGGTTCGTCGCGCGAACACGCTGCATGGGCCATCGCTGGCTATGGAGTGCGCGTAGTCATTTCCAGTTCTTTTGCCGACATCCACCGCAACAACCTGCTCAACTGCTTCGTTCTGCCCGTCGTGGTCAGCAAAGAGTTCCAACAAGAGTTGTTTGCAAGCATTGCTGCCAACCCTGCCACCGAGGTTAAGGTCGATGTTCCGCAACAGACGGTAACGAACCTCGCTACGGGACACTCTGAGCATTTCGAGATTAACACCTACAAGAAATACTGCCTGATGAATGCCTTTGACGACATCGACTTCCTCCTCTCCAACAAGGACAAAATCGAAGCCTACGAGGCAAAGTAAAAAGGGCAGGGGAAACGCGAACATCTGTGGCGCGTTTCCCCCTCTTGTCGTATCAAACACAAGCCCATGCGAACACTTAGCGACATGACATTGGAAGAGTTGTGGCAACTGTTCCCCATCATCCTCACCCCCCACCAAGCGCAGTGGGACGACTGGGCGGTGGAGGAAACCGAAAGCCTCCAACGAACACTGGCGGATTTCTCGCCCACCATCACCCACATCGGCAGCACGGCAATAGCCGACATTTGGGCAAAGCCCATCATCGACCTCCTGGTCGAAGTTCCCCTTGATGCCGACCGACTGCGCCTCAAGACCACGATGGAGCAACAGGGCTACATCTGCATGTCGTCGTCCGTCGAGCGGCAAAGTTTCAACAAGGGTTACACCCCCGAAGGCTTTTCCGAGCGAGTGTTCCACATCCATGTGCGCCCACTCGGCGACAACGACGAGATCCTTTTCCGCGACTATCTACGGGAAAATCCCTCCGTAGCACACGACTACGAAACGCTCAAACGCAGCCTCTTGCCCCGATATGAACATGACCGAGACGGCTACACCGACGCTAAATCCCACTTTGTCCTGCGCGTGACGGCACTCGCCAAGGAGGCATTCCGTCAACGAGGTCACCTGTGAAGTACGTCCTCAATAATGGCGTTTCGATGCAACGCACTCCCATTCATCTGCCATCTTCCACAACCTTTAGCATTCTGCAGTTCAACTGTTGAACATCTTCCAGCATGTTCCAAATGCCGTCTTCCGACAGCACCCCACGCTTCAAGCCCTGCGGCAGCCGCCTTTCCTCATCTGCCTCCAAGTCCGCCCTCCATTCCTCGCTGCCCAAATAGTCTTTCAGTTCCTGAATCGCTTCCTGCGCCTCGGCATACTTCTCCAAAGNCNCCGATNGCTCCATCACCGCCTCAGCCNCTNGGTCGAGGTGCTTCTCCATGTGCTTAATGCGTTCTGTCNNTTNCANCTTGTNTGAGGGCGATAGGTCTTGGGGTCTATACGCCCTGTCTTGTCCTATATGGTTGATGAGTGTTCTGTCAATCCCTCACAAAGTTACAGCCATTTCGTTGAAAAAGTGCTTCTTTTCTCACATTTTCTCCGAAACGCTTTTGAATGTCGTACAAAAGGCCTAAATTTGCCTTGTGTTCCTCGGAACACAGACATTTGATTTGCTCAAGCTCTCTGCCGAACTACCACTTCATGAAGAGAAATAAGAGCACAATAACCCATGTTGGAGTGTACGCGTAGAGCGTAGACTTCTCCATAATGGGTTATAGGCTGTGGTAGGCCTGGCAGAGATATGGCAAGTCTGTGCTCTTTTTATTTTGTGCGTATTTGTAAGAAGAGCCTCCCTGCGAAGCAATTGCTTTGCGAGGAGGCTCTTCTCTATATTATAATCATGTGTTTTTTATTGATTATTCGCTTCCGTCTTTTCACCCCTAAAATCCCCTGTGAAATCGATGTCCCCGACTCAGNCCAATCGGAGTCGGGGACATCGGTCGGTCGGAGTCGGGGACTCCGATTTTGAGGCTGTGGAAGTACACTGCACGCGGATGTGCTTGACAGCCTCTGGTGTGTTTGCCCTCTGAGGGCAAGAGGGGCTTCCTTTTTGGGGGTGAAGGTCGTGGCTTATGGCTTCAGTTTCATCACGTCGTCGNGGGTGAACGACCCCGANAAGACGATGACCGACACTTCGCCGTTATGGTCGTTCATCATGACGACCACGNACTGGTTCTTGTTTTTGTTCTTGTGGNAGTAGNTGTGTGCTTTCTCGCTGTCCTCATCTACTTGTACGAGCACCTCGTACCGATTGTTTCGGACAAAGGCTTGTGTGTTGAGTTTCAGTCGGGCGGAAGCCGTCGGGTCTTCGGAGGATATAATCTGAATGCCGCTCAACTTGCCCATGAGTGCCTTCGTGTTCACTCCCAGTATGGAGGGGGTAGTTGCCTTGCCTGCCAGATTGAGCATGTAGGAGGAGATATAAACATAGGTCACATTCTTGGCATTGGCGTATCGTTCAAACTCCTTCACCTGCGCATTGGCTGCGATGCCGACCAGTGTCAGCAAGGCACAAAGGATGGTTTTCCGTATGGTTATTTTCATGCTATTTCAAGAGGTTTAGTTGTTTGTTCAATGTGTGTTCGGTACGGTCGCTGATGGCTTGTGCCCGTTCCAGCATCTCCATGCCCTTGTTGAGATTGGTGGCAAGGAGGTTGAGGCTGCGTTCGGCTTCCTGTCGAGTCAGGAGCGGGTCATGGAACGTATCTTGGGAGGTAGGGGCAGCGGAGGCATCGTCGGCGGAACGAAGGAAGTGGCAGCCGACGATGAAGAGAATGGCTACTGCGGCCGCGGCGGCATAGTGGGAAGGCTTGTGGATGGAGGCGCGACGGGGCTTCCGTTCCGCCTGTTCCCACTCGTCAATCTTAGCCGAAAGCCTGGCTTCCAATCCCTCTGGAATGGGGATTTGTTCCAGTTCTTTCAGGTTGATGTCGTTGATGTTCCGTTCGTTCATTTCTTGGTGAGTTTTAGATATTGCTGTTTCAGTTTCTGCTTCGCTCGCGTCATGATGACGCGGATGTAGCCTTGCGACAGCCCCGTGTCGTGTTCAATCTCTTCATAGGACTTGTCTTCCACAAGGTGCATGCGGAGGATGTCGCTGTCCCGTCGGGGCAATCCGTCCATCAAAGCCGCCACCTGTCTTGCCTCGTCTTGCACTTCCGCAGCGTGGGCGAGACTGCGTTCGTCGGGCGGTTCGGCGTGGTCGTCGATGTCCTCCGAGGTGTCGATGCGCTTCTGTCTCCGCTGGTCACGGAAGAGGTTCCGCATCAGTGTCACGAGATAAGCTTCCACCATGGCTTCATGCCGCAGGTCGTCGCGCTTCTGCCAGAGTTTCAGGTAGGTATTCTGAAGCAAGTCCTCCGCATCCTGCGCATTGCCCGTCAGGTGGTAAGCCACCCGATAGAGCCGCTTGTGGTAGGGCATAAAGCGTTGCTTAAACTCTCGTGCGTCCATGCCGTTACTCAGTGTCTTTCTCTTTCTTCTGTTCAGAAAATTCGATGACAACTTTGCGGTCGGTGCGAGGGTACATCTCTTTCACGCTGCCTCCTACTATCCAGTGCTCGCTGTTCCAGTGGATTTTGTTGGCTATCATGTAGTTTTTCGCTTCTTCTATGGAATGTAATTCGGGGTGTTCCTCGCCGTGAATGACAAACAGCACATTCCCGTTATCCACGTCTTCCGTCACCTGTTTTAGGCTGATAGTAGGGTATTCTTCATTGTCGTCGTCATGGTCATTGCTAGCAAAGTTCCCGGTGCCAATATGGGTTCCGTCTTGTATCGCCTTGAGCAGGTAGTCCTTGCGCATCTTGCACTCCACGTGCACCAGCGCCACCTTGTCCCAAAGCTCCATGCGTATGAGGAAGCCATTAACGATGTCGCCCTTCATCTTGCCGTACAGCGCGACTTTGTATGAGAGGGAAAAGACGGATTCAAACATCCGTTGGAACATATTTGCAGAGTCATCCGGCTCGTCGTTGTGGTTCAGCACAAATAGCGTCTCGTAGCCTTTCAGCGAGCGGATGTCGTGCTTCAGTTCTTCCCGTCGGCCTTCATCGAGTATAAACTGCACCTGTTGGCTTTTCTTGAAGCTTTTCTTTATGAGGGCAATGTCTTCGGCTGTCAGATTGGTGTCTTTTTCTTGACTCACCATGAAGCTGTCGCGCCAAGCCTTCGTCGTGTTCTCATACTCAGCCCCTTGCACCATCTTCCACTTGGCAATTAGCTTCTCCGCTGTCTGCCCGAACGCACCGCTTCCGACACACAGTGCCAATGCGATGAATAAAGCGATTCTTCTCATGTTCTTGTTGTTATAGTTAATTGTTGTTATTCAATCCTCTATCTGTATAAACGATACTTACGACCGATTTGTTACAGCCAATGCTGTTTTTTTGTACTGTGTGTACAATAAGTCAGGGAGAAGGATGCAAAGTGGTTGGCTGTGATAAAAAACTTCGTCACAATAGTGGGACTTTGAAAACAATCGACTAAATTTGCAACCTCGTTTGAGGTGTATAGGCTTGAGTGAACCAGCCTTCGACACACTTTGTGGGACACTGCTTTGACTCATCATGTTATGGATAGAGATACGCTCGGATTTGTGACATATTGTATAAGCAAGCTTGCGCAGCGGTTGAAGTTGAGCCAGCGAGAGGTGTATGACCGATTGCGCAAGTCGGGCATACTCTATGATTACATCGTGCCGTCATACGATGTGCTGCACACGTTCGGTTCACGCTATCTGATGGATGACCTCATCGACTATATGAGAGAGAAAGGAGTGTTGTCACAATGAAACTATATCATTCATCAAACTTTGCAGTAGAGTGTCCGGATACGGCTCATTCACGCGATTATCTTGATTTCGGTAGAGGTTTTTACCTCANTTCGCTANGCGNNTAAGCNGTGANNTTGAGGGAGNACTTTCAAANGATGAAANACNTNGGCTGCTCCGATTTGAAAAGCNTANTAATCAGTATTGTATCCGTTCGCAGAAGATGCTTGATGAGTGTCTTGAATATATTGAAAGCCAGCAGTTATGACAGAAGAAGGTAGAATGGTAATGAGGGCTACAAAGATAGCTAACATCATTGTATGCTTGTGCGAACTACAAAGCATTTCTTTGCAAGAGGCAACAGATATTTTCTATAATTCAATCACTTCTGACTTGATAGAGGAAGGGGTTGCCGACCTTCAATGCCGTAGTGACAAGTATCTTGCGACATTAGTGTGGGAGGAGTATCAAGAGATAATGAAATAGCAAGAGGGGGTGAAAGATGCCTTGCTTTGTGCGACTCCTTCAAGTGATTGACAATCAGAGAAAAATACAGGCGGCTGCGAGAGGGGAAAACTCGCAGTCGCCTGTATTCTGTCATGGATTGGGGAATGTTGGTTTGTAGCACTTCTATAGGCCTACATGTTCGTTTTGGAATGTTATTGGTGATTAGTGGAAACGCACCTGCATTTGGCACATCACGGCGTGGTTGGCGCCATGGCGGAACACACCGTCTTGCACGAACGCATTCTTATATACATACTGCACTTGGAAGCGGCATTGCTTGTAGAACCAGTATTGGAAACCGGCAATGGCTTTGTGCTGGTGCATGTGCAGGGTTGTGTTGAAGTTGAAGAAGTCGTATGAACCCACTATGTCGAACTTGCCTTGCACGATGGGCACATTGCCCGTGAGGTATGCACCACGACTGGCTACGTTGCCGTCCTTACCTTCCAGATACTCGCCATGCAGGTTGAGCGACGATGACTTGTAGGCGAAACCGACTGTCCAGCGGTTGCGGCGATAGTTTTGTCCGATGGCAATGTCGGGATTGTAGAGCGAAGTGTTCACGGCGTGACCGCGTCCTAACTGACCTGTGGTCAAGAGGCTCAGTTCTCTGATGGGTCTCCATTCCAAGCGGGCGATGAAGTCTTTTTCGGGGTTCAGGTCCTTGCGGTTGATACCCTGACCATTCATCACATCGAGACGATAGCAGAGTGTGCCGTTGCCCGTTTCTCCGAAGAGGGAGAGACCCAAGTCGCGGCCATACTGGACACCGAGAAGAGGGTCGCTGCCACAGCCCGATAAGTAAGCAACTCCGTCCGCTGAGACATCAATGGCTTCCAGCAATGTGGGCGGGAGGAGGTTTTCGTAGGTGAGACCGTTCTTGAACTGGCCGAGACGGATGGTGAGCGCCTTGGTGTTGGTGAGGCGGTAATCCGTGTAGTACTCCTGCACCACGCTGGAGAAGTCGTGCATGAAGAGGAAGGACCAGCGGTCGGTGATTTGGGCATTTGCCAATAAATACGCACGTTTGATTTCAAATGTGTTGGTATCGATTCCGCCCGCATGGTTGTAGGTGAAACCGCCCTGTACATAGCCGTGCAGCTGAATGCGAGAGGCAAGGTCTTCCATCCAGTCGGGAAAAGCTTCGACTGGCTGCTGCGTTTGGGTATTGGGCATTGCGACATCCGATTGTGTGACAATGGGACTCATGGTTGCTTGCTCATTTTCGGCTCGTGCCATGTTCAGTGAGAGGCATCCAGCCCCAAGGGCAAGCATAAGTTTCCTAAGTGGAGACATTGATGATTGGGTTTTGTTAATAAATCTTACATTTAATATACAAAGGTAAGTAAATCTGTCATTTTGCCACAAGAACNTTCGTTTTTTTTGTACCTTTGCGCCCGAAAAGGGTAAAAAGAATGGAAAAGTATATAGAAATCATGGATACGACGCTCCGCGACGGCGAGCAGACCAGTGGCGTGAGCTTTGTGCCACACGAGAAACTGATGATAGCGCGCATGTTGCTGAAAGAGCTGAACGTAGATCGCATAGAGGTGGCAAGTGCGCGTGTGTCGGATGGTGAGAAGGATGCCGTGAAACGGATATGCCGATGGGCACGACAGGCGGGCATGCTCGACAGGGTGGAGGTGCTGGGTTTCGTGGATNGAACCACGTCGTTGCAATGNATTGCTGACTGCGGATGCCGCCACATCAATCTGCTGTGCAAGGGTAGCGAGCGACACTGCCGNTTTCAGTTGAACAAGNCGCTTGAAGAGCATGTGGCAGACATCAAGCAAAGCGTTGCNAACGCANAGCGCATGGACATCGGCGTCNACCTCTATTTGGAGNATTGGTCGNACGGTATGAAGGACAGCCCCGACTATGTGTTCGGACTTATCGACGCATTGCGTGGCTGCGGCATCCAACGCTACATGCTGCCTGACACGTTGGGAATNCTTAACCCTCANCTGACAGCCACGTTTGTCGATACAATGGTGAAACGCTATCCCGACTTGCATTTTGATTTCCATGCACATAACGATTATGATTTGGCGGCTGCTAACGTGTTGGCGGCTGTGCAAGCTGGATGCCGAGGCGTGCACACGGCTGTGAATGGGTTGGGTGAGCGCGCTGGCAATGCACCCATATCGTCGGTGCAGGCCATTCTGCATGACCATGCGCATGTCTGCACGCACATCAACGAGGAAAAGCTCGGTCAGGCATCGACTATGGTGGAAAGCCTCTCGGGCATAGCCATTCCTCCGAACAAGCCCATCATTGGCGAAAACGTGTTCACACAGGTGGCTGGTGTCCATGCCGATGGCGACAAGAAGAACAACCTGTATTGCAACAACTTGTTGCCTGAGCGATTTGGTCGGCGACGCGCTTACGCTTTGGGCAAGACCTCTGGCAAGGCCAACATCCTCCGCAACCTCGAAGAACTCGGTTTGGAACTCACGTCTGAGCAGACGCGCAAGGTGACAGACCGCATCATAGAACTGGGCGACAAGAAGCAGTTGGTGACGCAGGAAGACCTGCCTTACATTGTGGCGGACGTGCTCAAGCACAATGCGCCCGACGATAAGGTGAAACTCATTTCATATATGGTTTCCACGGCCTATGGTATCAGACCTATGGCTTCGGTCAAACTGGCAGTGGGCGGCGAAGTGTATGAGAACTCGGCTATGGGCGATGGTATGTATGATGCTTTCATCCATGCCGTTAGATGCATCTATCGTGACCGGCTCAATCGCCCTTTCCCGTGGCTGACGAACTACCAAGTGAGCATCCCGCCTGGCGGACGTACCGATGCACTCGTGCAAACCACTATTTCGTGGACGTACAATGAACGGACTTACCGCACCCGTGCTCTTGATGCTGACCAGACGGAAGCTGCCATTAAGGCCACCATCAAGATGCTGAACATTATAGAGAACGAATGATGATTCGTTCTCTTTTTTTTGTCCAAATCAGAAAAAATCCATACCTTTGTGCCCGATTTACAGAAACTCCGTAATTCGTAATTCGTAATAGGTAAGTGACTCCGTCGTGCTTTAAGGTGCGTTGCCTTTTTTCAAATAGAGGTCCGCAACGCCAGACGCCGATCTGAAGGATTCGTAATGAAGGAGCGTGTTACTTATTAAATTTCACTAAATGAAAAAATTGTGTAAGGCTGCAAGCCTGACCACTCTGTGTGTCAGTCTTGCAGGGAACGTCTGCGCACAGCAGCTGTTGCCTTTGTCGCTTCAACGTATGTTTGAGATGGCGGAGACGCAGAACCGCACGATGGCGGTGATGGACATGGCGGTGCGTGAGGCGGAGGAAGGCATCAAGGTGGCAAAGAGTTCGCGGTTGCCAGACTTGGATGCGAGTTTGGCATTGAGCTACATTGGTAATGCCAACGTGTTTGCTCGCGAGTGGAAGGATTTTCAAGTGGCGCATTTGCCGCATTTCGGCAACAATTTCGCTTTCGAGGCGTCGCAGGTTGTCTATTCGGGCGGTGCTGTCACGGCGGGTATTGACTTGGCGAAGATGAAGCGTGAGATGGTGCTGCTTGGCAAGGAGGAGATGCGCGAGAATTTGCGCATGATGCTGGCTGGCAGTTATCTGCAACTCTACAAACTGCGGAACGAGCAGCGTGTGTATGAGCAGAACACCATGCAGACACGCAGGCTCATTGACGAAATCAAAGCCAAGCATGCGCAGGGGGTGGCATTGAAGAACGATGTGACGCGTTATGAACTGCAACTGAAGGGCTATGAGTTGGCGCTCACGCAGATTCGGAACAATCAAGCGGTGCTCAACCATCAGTTGACCGTGGCTTTGGGACTGCCCGAAAAGACTTGGATAGAGGTGGATACGGCGATGACGGCGCAGCTGCCGACTGCCTCCAACGAACTGGCGTGGCAGAACGAGGCGCAGCAGTCGGCACCATCGCTGAAGCAGAGCTTGTTGGGCGTTGACATGGGCAAGACGGGGGAGAAGTTGGCGGGTGCCGACAACAAGCCGTCGGTGTTTGCCTTTGCTGCCGACAAGATGGACGGTCCTATCCTGACGGAAGTGCCGACCATCAACTCGAACCTGAACTACTGGTATGCTGGAGTGGGGGTGAAGTACAGTCTCTCCTCGCTCTTCAAGGGTGGCAAGAAAGTGCGTCAGGCACATGCTGCCACGCTTTTGGCACAAGAGGAGCACCAGCTGGCGCAGGACAATATGCGCATGGCGGTGAAGGATGCCTATGTGCATTTCGACGAGTCTTTCACCATCTACGACACGCAGAAGAAGAGTCTCGAATTGGCATTGCTGAACTATCAGGTGGTGAACAACCGCTACCTGAATGGGCTGGCACTCATCACCGACATGCTCGATGCGAGCAACCAGAAACTGAACGCTGAGCTGCAAGTGGTGAACGCTGAAATCAATATCTTATTTAACTATTATAAACTAAAGAAAACAGTAGGAAATCTGTAAAACATGATGAAACATAAAACTAAAAAACTTATTTATAACATTGTTGTGGTTGCCGCCCTGTTGGTAGGTCTCATTTGGGTGTGCGGCAAGTTTGTTCACCTCGGTCGTGTGGAGTTCACCGATAATGCACAAGTGAAGCAACTCATTGTGCCAGCCAATAGCCGTGTGCAGGGCTTCATCAAGGAGGTGCGTTTCGAGGAATATCAGCCCGTGAAGAAAGGCGACACGCTCGCCATTATCGAGGATGCTGAGTTCCGATATCGTTTGGCGCAGGCCGAAGCTGACTATCAGAATGCTGCGGCTGGCAAGAGTGCCATGCACAACGTCATTTCCACTACTTCTAACAACATTGCCGTGAACGAGGCCTCGATTGAAGAAGCCTCTATCGTGATGGAGAACGCCAAGAAGAACTATGAGCGTTTTGCCAACCTGCTGAAACAGGAGAGCGTGACCAAACAGCAGTTTGACGACGTGAAGACGGCTTACGAGGCTGCCAAAGCGCATTATGAGATGCTGCAACGCTCCAAGCAATCGACCACGCTTGCCGTGAAGGAGCAGCACACACGGCTGGGGCAGAACGATGCTGGCATCGCGTTGGCGGAGGCTGCCGTGGAGTTGGCACGCTTGAACCTTTCCTATACCGTCATTGTCGCGCCCTGCGACGGCGTGACAGGTCGGAAGGAGATACAGGTGGGGCAACTCATCCAGCCGGGACAAACCATCGTGGATATTGTGGATAGTGAAGACAAGTGGGTGGTGGCGAACTACAAAGAGACGCAGACCGCCAACATCCGTTCGGGACAGGAAGTGGAGATAGAGGTGGATGCAGTGCCAGGTGTTACCTTCAAAGGCACAGTGACCAGCATTTCTCATGCCACAGGTGCAGCTTTCTCGCTGCTGCCACAAGACAATTCGAGTGGTAACTTCGTGAAGGTGGAGCAGCGCATTCCGCTCCGCATAGATTTTTCTAAGGATAACCGTGTCGAGGACTTGGAGCGCGTGGCGGCTGGTATGAATGTGGAATGTACCGTTAAATACTGATGGAACAGCACGATATACCTCAATTCGCCATCCCGCAGATGCGCGACTTCGTGCCTCAGCGGCTTCGTCCGTGGATACTGGTCTTGTTCGTGCTGGTGTTCCAGTTCTCGGGCGGTGTATATCTGGCTTCTGTTGCCGAGATGGTGGGCAGCACGCAGCTTCTGCAAGAAGACATACAGATGGCAGGATTTGCCTCGCTGGTAGGCATGGCACTCTTTTTCGGCATGATGTTCCGTCTCAAGATGGCGGTCAAGTCGAAGCCGACATTGCTCATCTGCTGCTTTGCCATTCTGCTGGCTAACATCATCTGTGCCAACACCACCTCCGTCCCCCTGCTGGTCGCCACTTGCTTCGTGTCGGGCTTCTTCCGCATTTGGGGCACTTTTGAGTGCAACAGCACCATTCAGCTTTGGATTACCCCCAAGCGCGACATGTCCGTCTTCTTCTGCTATGTCTATTTGGTGGTCAACAGCGCCATCAACCTCTCAGGCATCATGTCAGTGTATATAGCCTTTTGGCAGACATGGGAGTACATGCACTATGCCATTGTGGTGGCACTCCTGCTGGTGATGCTCACCACGCTGCTCATCTACAACGACAAGCGCAGCATGCCGCCCCTGCTGCTCTATGGCATCGACTGGCTCGGCATGCTTATGTGGGGTGTGGTGGGGCTGTGTGCCGTGTTCGTCTGCACCTATGGCGAACACTACGATTGGTTCGATTCGTTCCACATCCGTTTCGCCACCTTCCTTGGTGCCATCACCTTCATCCTGAACCGTTGGCGCGCCTCGTTTATCCACCATTCCTACATTTTCCACGACCTTTTCAGCCGTTTCCCCATGGTGCTCATCCTCATCGGCATCATCGTGTTGGGCGACACCCTGTTGGCACCGCAACACATTTTTGAGCATGCCCTGATGGAAGGCATCCTTGGTTACGACTCGCTGCATGTCATCTCGCTCAACTGGGTGGGATTCGGGGGCACATTGCTGGGATGCGCCATCGTGTGGGTGCTCTTTGCCCGTTGGAAGTGGTCCTACCAGCGTATGCTCATGATAGCCTTCCTGTGCTACATCTTCTATTTGGCATACTTCTACTTCTTCATCGACTACAACCTGCCCAAGGAAGCCCTCTATCTGCCCGTTGTCGTGCGCAGTATCGGCTATGTCATCATGGCTACAGCCGTCCTCACCGCCAACACGAGCTTGCCCTTCCCCTTCTACTTCTGTCAGGCTGTGTGCGTGCAGAACCTGTTCAGTGCCGCCGTGGCAGGGTGCATCGGCACCGCCATTGTGGGGCGCATGCTGAGAGTGGTTCAGAAAGTCAACTTTACCGAACTCAGTGCCGCCATCGACCATCTGAATCCCGCTGCGCACTGCGTGGTCAGCACACCGCATGGCGCACTCCACCAGCAAGCCCCCTTGGCACAGCTCTACGGCCTGGCTCAGGTACAAGCCCTGCTCGAATCCATGAAAGAGATTTACGGCATCCTCCTGCTCATCGCCATCGCCGCATGGCTTCTTGCCGCCCTCTTCTGTCCAGCCGTCCGACCTGTCAGCCTCCTCCATCCCCTCTTCACCACCATCCGCTCCATCCTCTCTCTGGATGTGTTGAAGAAGATGAGAGCGGAGAAGCGAGAAATTACCATGTAGATGCGATGCTGAAAGATTCTCGCACGAATGTTTTGNAGTGTGTACGAAGTGANGTANCTTNGTCGNCNNAANTATCTTAATTTNATAAACGNNAAAAGAAAGGNGACGNTATGCAAAAGNATGAGAAAGTGGTTGCAGCGGTCATAGTTGCCGTGGGACTCTCAGTGCTGGGTTTGTGCATCAAGAGTGGAATCGACAATTTCACGAACAAAGACCGCCGTGTGACTGTGAAAGGCTTGGCTGAAAAGGAGGTGGATGCCGACAAGGTGACATGGAGAATGAACCTAAAAGAGTCGGGTGACGAACTGAAACCGCTCTTCACTCGCATCAATGCCCAGATTGAGGTCATCCAGCAGTTTCTGAAAGACAAGGGCATCAAAGGCAAGGGCACTGTGACGGTGGGTACGTTTAACGTGACTGATAACTTGGCAAATGCCTGGGGCGACAACCAACCACGCTACCACTATAGCGTCAGCCGTTCGGTGTCTGTCACGTCCATGGACACGAAATTTGTCAGTCAGTTGAGGGCAAGTACCGACGAACTGATAGACCTCGGTGTCATCTTGGATTTAGACTATGCTAACTATGAATATACCCAGTTCCAGCAGCTGAAGCCCGAAATGATGGCAGAAGCCATCGCCAATGCAGAGAAGACAGCCAGCCAGTTTGCTGAAAACAGCCACTCCACCATCAACAAGATTGTGGAAGCAGGTCAAGGCGAGTTCTCCATCGACGATGCTGACGATGCCTACAAGAAGAAGGTGCGCGTGGTGTCAACCATTACATACTCATTGAAGGATTAGAGAATCCATAATAACCAGCTGAAAAACAGGCTCGATGTGTCAACACGGCACATCGAGCCTGTTTGTTTTTGTCTGTTTCAGTAAAAATACAAAAAATGTTTGGAAAAAGTTGGGAAATGCACTACCTTCGTGACGAGATTTGAACATTTTGCAGAGGAGATTTGAACATTTTGCAGAGGAGATTTGAACATTTTGCGGAATAGATTTGAACATTTTGTAGAGGAAATTTGAGTATGAAAGAATACAGAAGATTGCAGTTCCGAGAGGTTCTCGACAGGATAAATGAGCCACGAGGATACATACAGGTGTTGGCAGGTCCTCGCCAAGTGGGGAAGTCAACCTTGGTCAATCAGGTGTTGGCAGAAATCCGCTTCCCCCATTATTTATATAATGCGGATGGAGTGGAAGAGGATGACACGGATTGGATACGCCGCACATGGGAAAGCGTGCGTGTCCAAATGGCTGTGTCGAAGCAGGAAGAGGCCGTGCTTGTGATAGACGAGGTGCAGAAGATTAGGAATTGGAGTGAGGCGGTGAAGAAAGAGTGGGACGAGGATACGAGAAATCACGTGCCGCTGAAAGTCTTCTTGTTGGGTTCGTCGCGGTTGATGTTGCGAAAAGGCTTGACGGAATCATTGGCGGGTCGCTTTGAAATGTTGCGTTTGGGACACTGGACACCCGAGGAAATGCACGATGCCTTTGGATGGAGTCTTGACCAATGGATTTATTATGGTGGTTATCCCGGCACGGCTCGTTTCCTCTCCGATATGCGGCGTTGGCGGAAATATGTGCGCGACTCCCTTGCCACCCCTGCCATAGAGAAGGATGTCCTGCTGACTTCCACTATTTACAAACCTGCATTGATGAAACAGCTGTTCGAGTTGGGGTGTTCCTATTCTGCTGAAATCCTTTCCTTGACCAAACTATTGGGGCAGTTGCAAGATGCAGGAAACGTGACGACGCTTTCGTCCTATTTGACGATTCTTGACCAGTGCAATTTGTTGACGGGATTGCAGAAGTATGCGAATGACGAAGCCCGAAAGTACCAGTCGATACCGAAGTACCAAGTCTATAACAATGCTTTGTTGACGGCTTACAGGGGCACGACGTATGAGAAAGATCGCATCAATCCCGATGTGTGGGGCAGATGGGTGGAGTCTGCCGTTGGTGCATACTTGCTTGGTGGGGCGGAGGAGGGCGACTACCGTGTGTTCTATTGGCGTGAAAAGGCGGATGAAGTGGATTTCATCATCCAGCGGCAAGGGGAAACGATTGCGATAGAGGTGAAAAGCGGTCGCCGTGGTATGAATAGTGGCTTGAAAGCCTTTAGGGAGAAATTCCATCCNAAACGTGCNTTTGTCGTCGGCACAGATNGCATGCCATTAGCAGATTTCTTCCGTTGCCATGTGGAAGATTTGTTTTGAATGAATGNCTCTGATAAGCCTTTCCGCTCTTGGTGGNGTGAAAGGCTTTNTCGTATATTTTCTTTGCCTTGCCTTTTGCTCTGAACGATTTGTGAGTATGTTAAAACTTCCTATTCAGTAGTAGAACGAGTAAGGATTTGTGTTTTATTGTTGTGGTAGATTCTTCTTATGATTATAATAAACCAACTTCTTTTTAAGGGTTGATTTAAATATATTCATCCTACAATTCGTATCTGTCACGAGGCATTTGACTATTCCAAATAAGAGTTGTTTCAAATTTTGTTTTGAATTCGTGAAGAAGAATGTATTCTACAGCTTCGGGATTATCATTTTCTGTATCGTACCAAAAGACCTTAAGCAAAGAGAATCCCTCTTCTTTCATTTTTAGTGGCAAAGACTTCTTTCTTGATTTTTCAAATTGTTTGCCCTTGACCAATCTTCCATAGATACCATCTTTCCGATGCTTTATAGTTCCGTCTGGAAGTTTTTTCCCTGAACGTCCGACATAGATGAGTGCATTGTCTTGGTTGAAAACAATGTACACGCCAGACTTATTCTTTGGTGCATTGTACTTCTCTGCCAAATTTTCTAATTGACAGAAAACAAAATTGCCATTATGAGTGTATCTATCTNNTATATCGAACNTAGTCAATTATTNTATAGGTCNGTNCTGTTTGTTGATNTTTTNGCNATANGAGTAAAACCGATAGGGTTACTATCACTGACTTGTGGAGCTTACAAGTATCAAAGTTCAGTCAATCTATTCTTTTCAGAATCTTGTGTTCATTATTTTGTCATTTTCACTTTGGTTTTCGTTATAATAATCAATACTCTTTACTTTATCTTGCCTATGATTATCCCCAATATCATTATAATGGCTCGGGTCATTAAAATCCCACGGCTCATAGTCTGATTTAGGATGATACGGTTTGAAAGCTTCTCCAGATATTATCCAGCAAGCGAAGAATACCCATATAACGTTTGTTAAAATAAAAGGTATTGGGTTATGTAGTGGATTCCACTGATTCTTCCTTTCTTTCTTATTAGCTTTTCTAAACCTTTTTATCAAAAAGTAAGTCAACAATGGAAAGATAGCAAAGGGCAAGAAAAATCCTAATAGGCTTGTCCACATACCTATTGTACCTACAACATAATTACCTAAACTTTCGGAAAATCCCTTGAACTTAAAATTTTTATCGAAATAAAGCTTCATCTGTTTTTACTTTGAAAGTATTTAATGAAAAAGAATGGTACTATCAACCATACAGTTATAAAGTGGTGGATTGTGTTATATTCTACTATATAGGTCCGTTTTGCATCGTAAAAAAGGAGGGTTAAGCTAATGGTTCTTATGCGGAAATTTCATGACCGTATTTCTGATGGTCGCCAAGAATCTGCTCAATGTGGATTACTTCGGGGCAGGAGTCCCATGAGACACCGCCACCCATCAGATACCAGTTGCCGCGTTCTTTGACGGGAACTTTTTTGATGCTGGGGAATGCGGATATGGGCATGACGATTATATGACCATCCTGTAAATCCACTTGGAACTTGCCTCGTTTCGGGAAGCCTACGGACTTTATCTGTGGCTTCACGTCCCAATATCCTTCTTTGTTGAACATATTCTATTTCTGCATTTTCGACGATGCGGACTGTTTGCCTTTCATTTGTGTCTCCTTTTGATGGGGCACTAATGATGTGATATAAGCAAAACGCTTTTGCAAAGATACAGAACTTTCCTTTACCGTCCAATTTTTCTTTGGAAAAACTGTGTGTGGTACTTTGGGAGGTTTGGGGAT
>WFLX010370764.1_pt1 | contig 40846 bp, 45 predicted proteins | sample 4967041 | NCBI WGS metagenome assembly WFLX01 (sample SAMN12857096, study PRJNA449069) | gut metagenome | isolation source: stool from male and female vole | host: Microtus ochrogaster | place: USA:Florida | collected 2017
GCCGTTTCTTTTTGCCGGAATACCATTTTCTTTGTTTTTTTGAGGGCGTTCAACGGGACATTCAGTAACATCAACAAGCACTACTTCTATACTTTTATCTTCAAGCAATACTTTTTTCCCAAGCAGCGAAAATGTCCCGTCTTTTATCAATGTGTCTTCTATTCATTTAATACTCCGGTAAATATTGCTTTCTGCTATTCCATAACTTGCTGCAATATGTGCATATGTCCGGTATTCACGCCAGTATTCCAGAGCCGCCAGCAATTGGTTTTCTATGCTCAGCTTCGGTTTTCTTCCTCTCCTTCTGTGTTTTTCTGCATAGCTTTTCTTCAGTATTTCTNTCATCTTANTGAATGTGGCTCTCTTTACTCCTGTGATTCTCCGGAACTATTNCTNTTCATATTCTTTTATGATTTNATATTTNATCACACNTTTATTATATCATATCTTTTTTATTTTCGCAAGAGGTCTAATGTCTGATTTTTGTAATTGGTAAGAACAGTTGTTGCATAGTTTATGAACTTGTCCATATTGCGCTTTGTAATGAAATTAGTCTTTTTGAGAATTTGGTTGATGCGGTCAACGTCTCCTTTTTCTATAAACTGTTTCATAGTTTTTGTGAAATTTTTCTTGATGTAGGCTTTAGCGTCTTCGTCACCGGTGCAGAAGAAGTAATCCGCAACCAGCTTGAACTTGACCTTATGGCTGAACTTACATGAAAAGTCTTTTTTTAAGGAGCATATCTATTGTGTCAGTCATTAATTCGCCAGCGTTTTTAATTTCTTCATCATTTATTTTTAATTCATTTTCATTTATTATTATGCTTGTAAGACTGCAATATCTAAAAGCCCCGTCTGCTATACTCTTTGCGCTGTTGGATATTACTATACTTGTAAGGCTGTAGCAATAATTAAAAGCCTCAGCTCCTATACTCGTCACACTGTCGGGAATTGTTATGCTTATAAGGCTTAAGCAATACTTAAAAGCCTTAGCTCCTATACTCGTCACACTGTCGGGAATTGTTATGCTTTTAAGGCTTTTACAATCACTAAAAGCCAAATTGTCTATACTTTTCACGCCGTAGGGTATCGTTATGCTTGTAAGGTTGTAGCACTCATAAAAAGCATGCTTGCCTATAATTTTCACGCTGTCAGGGATTGTTATTTCTGATTCGTTGCCTTTGCATTTTATCAGTATGCCATTTTCTATTTTAAAATCCATAATTATATATTCCCTTCATGATATAATTTATATAATTTCACCATAAAATCAATAAAATGTCAACAAAAGATTATCAATAAAAAATATATTTGTACGCTATAACGTGCTATATTTCAGATTTCTGTGAAAAAGACTTGCAGTTTTGTACGAAATGTGATAAAATATTATATATAATTCATCATACTACTTAATATTCAAAAAGGAGAATTTTATGGCTAAAATTAAGGCTGCTGTTATTTTCGGAGGCATTTCACGGGAACACGAACTTTCACTTGCCTCTGCCGCTGATGTTATAGCGAATATACCTAAAGACAAATATGAAGTTATTTGCATAGGCATAACACGCAAAGGACGCTGGCTGTATTATCCCGGCGATACTGCTGATATTGCTTCGGGAAAATGGGAATTGAATCCCGACTGTACTTCTGCCGTTATCTCTCCCGACCCTCTGCACAGAGGAATTATTATTCTTGAAAACGGTGAAGCTTCCATCAGAAAAATTGACGTTGTTTTTCCGGTACTTCATGGTAAATCAGGTGCGGACGGAACGATTCAGGGACTTCTTGACCTTTCAGGAATCCCATATGTCGGTTGCGGACTTCTTGCCGCCGCTTCGTGCATGGACAAATCACACACACATATTGTTATGGACGATTTCGGTATTAAAACTGCCGAATGGCGTTTAATTACACAGAGAGAACTCAGTGAAATAGATGCACGCTGTAAAGAAATTTCTGCTGAACTTGGTTTCCCACTCATAGTCAAGCCTGCAAACAGCGGAAGTGATGCAGGAACAAGTTTCGCCGGAAATCCGGAATCACTTGTTTCCGCTGTAAAAGTGGCATTTTCAAATGACAATAAAGTTGTTGTCGAAAAATTCATTGATGGTCGCAAGCTTGAAGCGGCTGTTTTCGGGTATGATACGCCATTTTCATCATACATAGGTGAAATAACAGAAAATGCCCGTACATATGACCCGAATGATTTCAATGCAACTTCCGGTGACGACCTGACTATTCCTGCCGACCTTCCGAACGATGTTCAGAATAAAATCCGTGAAACTGCTGTACAGGCGTTCAAGGCACTCAACTGTAAAGGAATGGCACGAATTGATTTCTTTCTTACAAATGACGGACAGCTTCTTCTTAACAAAATAGGCGTTGCTCCCGGTCTGAGAAAAAACAGCGTTTATCCTAAACTTATGGAACATCTCGGTATGTCTCTCCCCTATCTTCTGGACAAAATGCTTGAACAGGCTATAGAAAACGCTGAACGCAGTTATTAAAAGAGGTGTGAACTTGAAAAAAAATACATTGATTTCAATTACAAGTATTCAATGGCAGGACGACGAAAAAAGTGAAACAGAACTCCTTACAAGAGCCGAAGTTACCTGCAACAAAAACAGTGGCACAATTATTTATGAAGATACAGAAGCGACAGGCTTTGAAGGTTCTGTAACTACTATTAAAGTAAAGGGAAACAAAGAAGCTTCCGTAATCAGAACCGGCAGTGCAAATTCATTCATGTCCCTTGAAGTCGGAAACAGACATTTCTGCCAGTATGGCACGCCGTTCGGAAGTATGCAGATAGGAATCTATACACAGGCTATTGAAAATACCCTCAATGAGAACGGCAGGCTTTATTTAAAGTATACTCTTGACATGAACGCTTCTCATCTTTCAGACAATGAATTGATTATAACCATTCAGAATACAGAAAATTAAAAATCAATCAGAAAGGACAGATATTTTATGGATTTTATAAATAAAGCATCGTCTCAGCTCCGTACCCTTATTATTGAGGCTCTCGGAACTGTTACAGCAGAGGGAACTGTTCCGGCTGTTCCCGTTCCCGATTTCAATATAGAAATTCCGGCAGACAAGTCACACGGTGATTTTGCGTCAAATATAGCAATGGTATGTGCAAAGGCTTTCAGAATGCCACCAAGAAAAATTGCTGAACTCATATGCGACAAAATCAGTCTTTCGGGTTCACTCTTTGAACGCTGTGAAGTTGCCGGAGCAGGTTTCATGAATTTCTTTTTGTCAGGAAAATGGTTCTCAGACGTTCTTGAAAACGTTCTTGACGAAAAGGACGATTACGGAAAAACAGATTTCGGCAAGGGAAAGAAAATTCTTGTTGAATTTGTTTCCGCAAACCCGACAGGTCCTATGCACATAGGAAATGCACGAGGCGGTGCAATCGGTGACTGTCTCACAAGCGTCTTACAGTGGGCAGGATATCACGCAGAACGTGAATTTTATGTAAACGACGCAGGAAATCAGATTGAAAAATTCGGCAAGTCCCTTTCACTCAGGTATATGCAGTTATGTTCCGAAAAGGGTCAGCAGGTAATTTACGACTGCCACAGCAATACAGAAAAACTCTGTGCCGATATTTACGCTCAGAGCTGTGAGGGACAAGCTTTTGAAATGCCGGAAGATGTTTATCTCGGAACTGATATAATAGAACATTCCGCAAACTACTACAAACAGCATCTGTTTGAACTTGAAAACGTAAGTGAGGCAGAACGCAGAAAGGCTCTTGTAGATTATGCACTTCCTATTAATATAGAGGGTCTGGAGCGTGACCTGAAAAAATACCGCATTGTATATGACAACTGGTTCAGAGAAAGCAAATTGCATGAATCCGGCGAAACTATGAAAATCGTGGATAAACTCCGTGAAACAGGTCATACTTATGAACAGGAGGGTGCTGTGTGGTTCAGGGCTACCGATTTCGGAGTTGACAAGGATTTTGTACTTGTACGTGCAAACGGTATACCGACTTATGTCGTTCCGGACATTGCATACCACTATGACAAACTCGTTACAAGAAACTTTGACAAGGCTGTAAACGNTCTTGGTGCAGANCATCACGGATATGTGCNACGACTCAAATCCGNCCTCACAGCTCTCGGCGTTGATGCAAACAAGCTTGACGTTGTTCTTATGCAGATGGTACGTCTTGTCCGCAACGGTGAAACCGTAAAACTCTCAAAGAGAAGCGGAAAGGCTATAACTCTTGTAACTCTCCTTGACGAAATCCCGATTGATGCAGCAAGATTCTATTTCAATCTCCGTGAAGCAAATTCACAGTTTGAGTTTGNCCTCGACCTTGCCGTTGAAAAGTCCTCACAGAACCCCGTTTACTACGTCCAGTACGCACACGCAAGAATTTGCAGTCTTATTGCAAATCTTGAATCAGAGGGAATTGCAGTTCCCGAAACTGCTGACCTTGATGTTCTGAACAATTCCCGTGAAATTGAGCTTATCCGTCACATTGCGTCATTGCCAAAGGAAATAAATCTTTCCGCAAAATCATACGACCCCGCAAAAATCACAAAGTATGCAATTGACCTTGCAACGCTTTTCCACCGTTTCTACGATGCGTGCAGTGTAAAGAACGCTGAAACTCCAGAACTTATGAACGCAAGAATCCTGCTCTGCATTGCTGTAAGACAGGTTCTCAGGAACGTTCTTTCAATACTCAATATCGAAAGACCCGAAAAAATGTAATTCCATAAAAAATTACATTTTGTATCAAATAAAATTACGTTTTGGTTACAAAATATACCTGTTGTTTGTAATTTTTATCACAATACTAACATGGAAATTTGTCACATACGTGAATTTTGTGGATAAAAATTAACACTTTGTTAACAAATAGAAGTGTGAAATATGTTACAATCTGTAATATATTATGGCAGTTTTTACAATACTGCTGTTTAAAAAGTCCTTGAAATTCACTCAAAATATTTTTATAGAGAAAGGATTCCCATTATGTCCAACAGATTATTTCAGGGTTTGGTTCATCAGATGCGTGATACTATTGACTCTACAATAGGCGTTGTCGATGAAACAGCCACAATTATCGCTTGCAGCGACCTCACAAGAGTAGGTACTACAAATGAATTTGTTTCACTTGATTTAAGTGATTCACACGATATTTTCATAAGAGACGGCTTTACATACAAGCCATTCGGTTCAAGAGTAAAACCCGATTACGCTGTATTCGTTGAAGGCGTTGACGACGCAGCCGCAAAGTATGCAAGTATCCTTGCAATAACTCTTTCAAACATCAAACAGTATTACGACGAAAAATATGACAGAAACAACTTCATCAAGAATGTTATCCTTGACAACGTTCTGCCCGGTGATATCGTTATAAAGGCAAGAGAACTCCACTTCAATGCAGAAATCAGCCGTGCGGTTTTCCTTATAAGAATTATATCCGCAAACGATATTTCTGCATATGATGTAATTCAGAACCTCTTTCCTGACAAGAACAAGGACTTTGTTTTCAACATCACAGAAAACGATATAGTTCTTGTAAAGGAACTCAAAAGCACAGTTGACTCAAAAGACCTCGAAAAACTTGCACGCTCAATTGCCGATACACTCAGCAGTGAGTTCTATACAAGAGTAAATGTCGGTATCGGTACTTCTGTTATAGGCGTTAAAGACCTTGCACGTTCCTTCAAGGAAGCACAGATGGCTCTTGAAGTCGGAAAAGTTTTCGATACGGACAAAGTTATTGTCAGCTATGATAATCTTGGTATTGCAAGACTTATCTATCATCTTCCGACTGTTCTCTGTGAAACTTTCCTCCATGAAGTTTTCAAGGTCGGAAGCATTGAGTCACTCGACCACGAAACACTTTTCACAATTCAGAAATTCTTTGAGAACAATCTTAACGTTTCTGAAACTTCGAGAAAGCTTTTCGTACACAGAAATACACTCGTATACAGACTTGAAAAAATCAAAAAGCTTACAGGACTTGACCTGCGTGAATTTGACCATGCAATAATTTTCAAAATCGCACTTATGGTCAAGAAATATCTTTCCGCCAACCCTGTAAAATTCTGATAACCAATACGGCGGACGTTATAAAAATGTCCGCTGTTGAAAAAATAAGGTAGGTGTAAATTTTTGGTAGAACTTAAAAACGTATCTGTAACTTATTCAAGCGGTGTTGATGCTCTTAACAATGTCAGCCTTAAAATAAACGACGGCGACTTTGCTTTTGTTGTAGGTTCTTCAGGTGCGGGAAAAAGTACCATGATTAAACTGCTTCTTAAGGAAATCGACGCCACAAGCGGTACTGTTACCGTAAACGGCTATAACCTGAACAAGCTCAGAAAAAACAAGATTCCGGAATTTCGGCGTACACTTGGATTCGTCTTTCAGGATTTCCGGCTTATACCGTCAATGACTGTTTACGAAAATATAGCTTTCGTACTGCGTGTTATTGACGCAACACCTAAATTTATCCGCAAACGTGTACCATATGTTATCGGTCTTGTCGGACTACAGGACAAAGTTGATTCCTATCCCGATGAACTTTCGGGCGGTGAAATGCAGCGTGTCGCCATTGCAAGAGCTTTGGTAAACGACCCTCAGCTTATCATTGCAGACGAACCTACCGGTAATATCGACCCTGAACTTTCATACGAAATAGTTGAACTCCTTAAAGGTATAAATGACCAGGGAACTACTATTCTTATGGTAACTCACGAGCATGACCTTGTCCGTCATTTCGGTGGACGTATTATAAATATCAACGACGGAGAAATTGTCTTTGACGAAGTGGTTGCCGGAATTACCGACGAACTCAGTGAATTTGAACCTGCTATACTGCCCGTTCCGGAAAATTTCACGGAAGATGACGGTCTGGACGCAGAAGAACTTCTCAGCGAGTCAGAATTTCCGGACATGGATTTAAGTGACGAAGATGATGAAGATTACACTGAATCAACAGAAACTGAATATGAAGAAGAAATCATTTCTGACATACCCGAAGAATCAGTTTCCGGAATCACGGCAGAGGAAAATATAACCGCCGACGATATTATAGCTGCAATTGCTGAAAATCCGCCGTCTGCGGAAAATTCCGAAAGCATCACCACAAAGGCAGATGCAGACGAAATTATTGCGGCTATTATGGAACAGTCTGAGGGAGGTACACCATGAAATTAAGCGGTTTTAAATATCTTGCCGACCAGGGCGTTGAAAATATATGGAAAAATAAAATGATGGCATTTGCCACTTTCTGCGTTTTGCTTATATCACTCCTGCTTGTCGGAATTGCCGGACTTTTCTATATAAATATAAACTCAATGATTTTAGGTCTTAGCGAACAGAACGAAATCGCCGTATATCCTAATTTAAATACTCCGGAAGAAAGAGTTTTACAGATAGAAGCAGAACTTTCGGCACTTGACAACGTAAACAGCGTTGAGCATATCTCAAAGGAACAGGCTCTTGAACGTATGAAGAAACAAATCAACAGCAGAGGTCGTGCAATATTCAATTATATTGAGGGATACGACTTCATGCCGGACGGTTTCAGCGTTACAATAAAAGACAACGACCTTATAACAGATACGACAGAAGCAATAGCCATGATACCTGATATTCAGGAAGTTTATTCTTCAACTCATGTAGCGGAATTTCTCCGTGAACTCCGTAAAATGGCTACATTGATAGCCGGTGCGGTAATTATTGCACTTGCGGTGGTATCAATGATTATGATTTCAAACACAACTAAAGCAAGCGTTTATGCACGACGTGAAGAAATTCAGATTATGAAATACGTCGGTGCAAACAATATATTCATACGTATGCCGTTCTTTGTTGAAGGAATGGTCACGGGACTTTTCTCCGGAACAGGTGCGTTTTTCATAACATGGGCAATATACCGTTCTGTTTACCGGATACTTACTTCCCAGCCGGCACTTATGAGTGCATTCAATATCGGAAGCATTATTCCGTTTGCACAAATCAGAATATATGTACTTATTTCATATATAATTGCTGGTTCACTGGTCGGTGCGGCAGGAAGTGTTATAAGTACAAGACGACATATCAACGTCTGAATAAAAGGAGTAAGGCAGAAAGCCGGAAGATATGAAGAAATTATATATTATGAAAAAACTTTTTTCCTTTTTGATATGTTCGGCTGTTTCTGTGGGACTTGTTGTATCGTTTCCGTTCCATGAAAAAAATACGGAACTTTCAGCAAAGACCATTCCCGAAATTCAGCAGGAAAGAAAAGAAAATGAAGCAAAAATAGCCGAATATGAAAGACAGATGTCAGAACTTGGCGACAATATTTCAAATGAGAAGGCTTTCCAGGAAGCACTTTCAGAACAGATTTCACTGATTCAGGAAAATATATCACTTCTTAATCAGGAACTTGACAAACTCGGCAGTGACATAACACGTACAGACGAAAATATCAGATTCCTTGATTACAGCATTACAGAACGACAGAAACAAATTGACGAAAGTATAGAACTTTTCAAAAAGCGTCTCTGTACTATGTATATGACAGGAAGCAACGACAATCTTATTTCTGTACTGTTCGGCTCGTCAAGTTTTTACGACATGATGACAAGGGTCAAAGTCGTGAACAATATGGCAGAGTACAACGAACAACTTATAAATAACATTCTTAATGATATAGACAGCCTCGAAAAAGACAGAAAAGACCTTGAGGCAGAAAAACAAAGTCTTGAAGCCAAGCTTTCCGAACAGGAAACAAAAAAAGCTGAAAAGACNAANGAANTTCAGTCACTGAATGAAAAAATNNGTCAGNCTCAGGNANTAATTGAGCTGATAAATGCACAGCAGACAAAAANTCAGCATTCAAAGGAAAATGCTGNATCAANTCTCAGTGNNCTCGACAAACAGGAGCTTGAAATTCAGGAGGAAATTAGACGTAAGGCTGAAGAAGCACAGAAACGATACGAAGAAGAACAACGCCGTAAACAACNGGAAGAACTCAGACGTAAACAGGAAGAATTACTGCGACAGCAACANGAACAGCANCAACAGAAAAAGGAACAGGACAGACTTTATCAGCAGTGGCTTGAACAGCAAGTACCACCGCAGAATGAATCAGTCCCGATACCCTCGCCGTCCGAACAACTTTACGTATGGCCTGTACCAAACTTCTCCTATGTAATAAGCGGTTATGGTGAACGTGACGGCTTACAGCACAGAGGTATTGATATAAGTGATGCCGGTATTAACGGTGCAACAATCTGTGCTGTAAGAGATGGTATAGTTATAGCGGTAAATAATTCCTGCGAACACAATTACGGAAAACCAGAGGGAAGCTGTGGCTGTGGTGGAGATTTCGGAAACTACGTAATCATTTCACACGACGGCACATATTCAACTATATATGCACATATGTCATATGTGTCTGTTTCCGCAGGAGACTACGTTGAACAGGGGCAGGTTATCGGAGCTGTAGGCTCTACAGGCTGGTCAACCGGTCCTCACCTTCATTTTGAATTACGTGTTGACGGTGCTGACACCAATCCCCTTGACTACATTAGTCCGTAAAATAGTTTTTTATGAAAGGAGGCAGCAGTCGCTGACTGCCGCTTAAAATGAAAAAGTTAATCATAGTTAAAAAAACTCTTGCATTCATTACCTGTTCTGCTCTGGCAGCAGGAATTGTCACAGGTTATCCGTCACTTAAAAAGGATAACCACACAGATGTTTCAGCTAAAACAATTGCTGAAATTCAGGAGGAAAGAAAAGCAAATGAGGCTAAAATTGCCGAATACGAATCACAGATAAACTCTCTTGAGGGCGACAAGACAAACGAAAAGGCATATCAGGAAACCCTATCTGAACAGATTTATCTTATTCAGCAAAATATCTATCTGCTTAACAACGAACTTGATAAACTCAATGAAGATATAGCAAAAACAGAGTCAAACATAAATCATCTTGATTCCGATATAGGCATACAGCAGGAACTTATAAACAGCAATATTGAACTTTTTAAACAGCGTTTATGTACAATGTATATTTCAGGAAATGAAAATCTTGCGTCGGTCGTTCTCGGCTCAGCAAGTTTCTATGACATAATGTCAAGAGTTGAGATGGTAAACAGAATAGCTTCATACGACGAGGAACTCATAAACAAACTCCTTGACGAAATTGACGAACTCGAAAAATCTAAAAAAGACCTTGAAACCGAAAAAANGTCGCTNGAAACAAAANNCAGTGTACAGGAAACCAAGGTCAGCGAAAAGGCAGAAGAAATTAATCAGCTTAATGAGAAAATGGTTCAGACACAGGAAATTATTGACATGATTCAGNGTGAACAGGAGTGTCTTAACAATTCAAAAGAGGAAACACAGAAATATCTTGATTCACTTGAAGCAGAAGAAGCAATAATACAGGAAACAATCAGAAAAAATGCCGAAGAAGCACAGCGACGTTATGAAGAAGAACAGAGACGTATTGCAGCAGAACAGGAAGCCGCACGTTTAGAAGCTGAACGCAAAGAAGCAGAAAGAATTGCCGCTATCGAAGAAGCTTCACGTCAGGCTGAAATGATGGAAAAAGCCTCACGAGAAGAAGCTTCAAGACAAGAGGCTTCACGAGAAGTTGAACGTCAGGAAGAAGCTTCAAGAGAAGCCGAAAGACAAGAAGCTTCAAGAGAAGCTGAAAGGCAGGAAGCTTCAAGAGAAGCTGAGAGACAGGAAGCTTCAAGGGAAGCTGAAAGACAGGAAGCTTCAAGGGAAGCTGAGAGACAGGAAGCTTCAAGGGAAGCTGAAAGACAGGAAGCTTCAAGAGAAGCCGAAAGACAGGAAGCTTCAAGAGAAGCCGAAAGACAAGAAACTTCAAGAGAAGCTGAAAGACAGGAAGCTTCAAGACAGGCTGAAATTGCAAAGCAGACAACAACTGTTGTTACAACAACTGCAACTACTACTGTAGCCGTTCCTGTAACTACTGCTACAACTACTACAGTTACTTATTATGAAGAAACTGATTCAGTTCAGACAACTACTTCAACTACAGTTGCAACAACCAACACGACAACTACTGAAACAAGTGCAACTACTACAGCTACTACTACCACAACTACTGCTGCTAAGCCCTCATCGTCGGGATTCACATGGCCTACACCGGGATTCTATTATGTATCAAGTCCGTTTGCTCCACGCTGGGGTACAACCCACAAGGGCATTGATATCGGTGATGCTGGTATAATGGGTGGTTCAATATGTGCATCAAAAGCAGGTACAGTTACATATGTAAGCAATTCATGTACTCATAACTATGCTAAAACTTCAAGCTGTGGCTGTGGCGGTGGTTACGGCAACTATGTAATCATTCAGCATGACGGTACATATTCAACCCTCTACGGACATATGACATCTGCGTCTGTTTCAGTTGGCGACTACGTTCAGCAGGGTCAGATTATAGGCACAGTCGGTTCTACAGGATTTTCTACAGGAGCACATCTTCACTTTGAAGTACGTGTAAACGGTACTCCAAACAATCCTCTTGATTACGTAAATCCATAAACAAAAATAAATGGGCAGTATAAAAACTGCCCGTTTCTTTGTACAGAAAGCGATGATAAACAATGAATAAAAAAATCAGTCTTGGTTTAGCAATAAGTCTGATTGCCATAGCTTCGGCGGTAACTTTTATACTTACGTCTTTTTTCTCACTGCAAAGCTTCAACAGGACAATTGTCGGCGTAAACGAACAAGCTAAGAAATATAATGCACTGCAAGCTGTGGACTCATATGTCAGGGAAAATTTTTACGGCGATATCGACGAAAATAGTATTATTGACGGTATTCTTAAAGGGTACGTTTCCGGACTTGATGACAGATATTCACGATATCTTACAGCCGACGAATATATTGACGAAAAAAGTGACAATGCAGGTGAAATGACCGGTCTTGGTCTTACTCTTGAAGAAGATGAAAGTGGATATATCCGAATTGTTGATATTATGCCGGATTCTCCTGTAAGCGAAACAGAAATAAAGCCTGATGACTTTATAGTTGCGGTTGAGGGTACGGACGTTTCGGAAATGGGATTCAGCAAGTCAATAGAATCCATGTCCGGCACTGAGGGAACAGATATAACGCTTACAGTCCGCCGTGACGGTGTTGATAAAAATTACACACTTACACGCAGACCAATTGAAATCGTAACCGTAACAGGCGAAATGCTTAATAATTATATAGGANATATAAAAATAANCNGTTTNAAGCAAAATANGNNACAANAGTTCATTGATATCCTCGAAAGGCTTACGCTGAACGGTGCAAAGGGAATTATATTTGACGTGCGTGAAAACGGCGGTGGGTTGCTTGACGCTCTTGAGAATTGTCTTGACCCCCTGCTTCCTGAAGGAATTATAGCAACCGCCGAATATAGCGACAGTCATACCGAAACTATAGTATATTCAGACGAATCCGAAATAAATCTGCCTGTTGTGGTTCTGGTGAACGGTCATACAGCGAGTGCAGCCGAACTTTTCGCAGCGTCACTTAAAGATTTCGGCAAAGCTGAACTGATAGGAAGTCAGACTTATGGCAAGGGCGTTATGCAGACAACTACAGAACTTGCAAACGGCGGTGCTGTTGTACTTACAATCGCCAAATATAAAACCGCTGTTTCTGAATGTTACGACGGTATAGGAATTATGCCGGATTATGTAGTTAAAAACGAAAATGAGAACATTGACGAACAGTATAACAAAGCAATTGAAATTATCAGTGGTAAAATCAATTAAGGGTGCAGAATATGCACCCTTTTATTTTTTAATAACTACTTTACAGACACTTGCACAGAAAATCTCCCCTGCCCCGTTTCTTCTTAACAAAGAAACGATTTCAGAAAAAGTACTGCCCGTAGTACATATATCATCAATCAGCAGAATTTTCTTTCCCTTTATCGTTTCGGGACTGCACACCTCAAACGCATTTTTAAGGTTCAGTTTTCTTCTGGCACTGCCGAGACTTTTCTGTTCCTTAGTATCACATACTTTTCTTACTGCACAGCATACGGGGATATTCAGCTCTGCACTTACCGTTTTCGCTATAAGTTCAGACTGATTATATCCACGTTTACGTCTTGATTTCACCGAAAGCGGAACAGGTACAATAATGTCAGTTTTCTTTGATATACCGTTATTTTCAAGAGTTTCCGCAAGACATGAACCAAAAGCATACGCAGANTTTCCGCATANACCGTCTTTNAGAAGAAAAANAGCAGATTTANTATTTCTGNNNTACTCAAAGCAGGCACAGANCNCCGAAACTCCGGCTATTCTGAAACTACCGTCATATATTTTCAGTTTGTCCGTACATTCGGGACAAAATCGGTCATCTGTGTTTATAAGTTCATTACACACGGGACAGCGGTCAGGAAAAAATAAACTCAGAATTTTCCGCTTAAAGTGATAATCCATATCAGAAATACATATAAAGCTGACACTTTATCATGCCATTATAGAGCTTACGACGTTTGTTTGCATTTTTACCGAAAAATTTCTCAAATTCCTCGTGCGGAGAAATTACATATGCTGACTGACCATTTCCCTTTCCGAAAACTCTGCCCATTTGTCTGTATATATTTTCTGCTTCACGGATTTCAAGAAGTCTTTCACCATAAGGCGGATTGCATATTACAATTGAATCGTCGGGCTGACGTAATTTTGAAATATCAGCCTGTTCGATTTTCAGACGTGATTTTATTCCGGCTTTGTGGGCATTGTCAAGTGTAAGGGCAACCGCCGAATCGTCAATATCAAAACCGATTCCGTGAAACTGTGCCGAACGGTCAACGCTGTCAATAGCACGGCTTCTTTCCTCACGCCATACTTCAGAATTTATACTGTTCCATTTTTCAGCAGAAAAACGTCTGTTTATACCGGGAGCAATTTTCAGAGCTTTCAGTCCAGCTTCAATAAGGANTGTNCCGCTTCCGCAGAAAGGGTNACAGACTATCGAATNAGGACGTACACGGGCAAGGTCAATAATTCCGGCTGCAAGAGTTTCTTTTATAGGGGCTGCATTGGAATTTCTCCTGTACCCTCTCTTGTGAAGTCCGACACCGCTTGTATCAAGATAAATTGTAACGATGTCTTTCAGAATACTGAATTTAATCTGAACCGTTGCACCCGTTTCCTCGAACCAGCTTATTCCGTACTTTGATTTAAGACGTTCAACTGCTGCCTTCTTGACTATTGCCTGACAGTCCGGAACACTGTGAAGTGCTGAATTAAGGGAGTATCCCTTTACAGGAAAAGCGTCCTGCGGATTAATATAGCGTTCAAGTTCAATAGCTTTAACACCCTGAAAAAGTTCCTCAAAAGTGGTCGCTCTGAACTCTATAAGTTCTATAAGAACACGTTCAGCAGTTGAAAGACAGATATTCGCACGGGCAATTATATTTTCGTCACCTGTAAAACTTATTTTTCCGTCGCTTACTTTAAGGTCAGTACCGCCGATTTTAGTTATTTCATATTTCAGAACGCTTTCCAGTCCGAAATGACACGGACAGCAAAGTCTTATTGAATTGTTCATATTCTTCTCCTTATAATTATACCGGTTAATCTGAGTTAACCGGTATAATCTTTTATAAATCATTAATTTTATACATTAATTTACCATGTACCGTCACTGCCGGAATCCCATGTTCCACCACCTGTGCCGGAATCCCATGTGCCGCCACCTGTGCCGGAATCCCATGTACCGCCGCCTGTACCGGAATCCCATGTGCCGCCGCCTGTACCGGAGTCCCATGTTCCGCCACCTGTACCGGAATCCCATGTTCCACCGCCTGTGCCGGAATCCCATGTTCCACCGCCTGTGCCGGAATCCCATGTTCCACCACCTGTGCCAGAATCCCATGTATTACCGCTGTTCCATGAGTTATCAGACCATGTATTGTTATTATTATAATTGTTATTGGTTGTGCTATTATTGTTAGTCGATGAGCTTCCACTTGTATAGCCGTTTGAAAGTGAACCGGTGTGCGAACCTGTGCAGACAGGTGCATTTGTTGACTTCCAATAACCAGTTACGCCCTTAGAACAGTACTTTCCGGCAATCATACCACTATAAGCACACATAGGCATTTCAATAACTGATTCCACAGGGTCAAAGTCCACTCCTGTATCTGGGAACATCGTATTAGCATATTCGCCTATAATATTCTGCCATACCTGTGCAGACTTGAAGTTTGATGGCAGACTGAGGTCTCTGTGGTTATATTTATAACCTACCGTAATACCGGCTACAAAGTCTCTTGTAAGTCCTACAAACGCCTCGTCGTACCAGTTATCAGTTGTACCGGTCTTGCCGACAACAACTTTATTGCTGAGCCTTGCGGCTGTACCTGTACCGTTTTCAACTACGTTTTTAAGAAGTCTGTTCATAACCCAAGCTGTTTCGTCGCTTACTGCCTGACGTGGGTTTCCGTTATTTTCATAAATAACCTGCTGATTGCTGTCCTCGATTCTTGTAACGATATGTGCTTCATTATATACACCCTTGTTTCCGTAAGGAAGATAAGCATTTACAAGGTTTTCAAGAGTAATACCGTAAGTCAAAGCTCCGAGAGCAAGAGGAGCAATAGCCTTGTCTCCAATCTCGTCAAGTTCAAGACCGAGATTTTTGGTACAGAAATCATATACAGCTTCCGGAGTAAGAGTCTGACAAAGCTGTGCAGGAACTGTATTGAATGACTGCTGTAAGAAATAGTAAACGCTGTGAGTACCGTAAGAGAGAGTATTTCCGTAGTTTGTAGGCCATGGCTTGCCGTTTGAGTCTTTCATAATAGGCTCGTCACGGAAAGGCGAACCCCAGTGAATAATGTCATTTTCAAGAGCAAGCGCATACGTTGAAATAGGCTTCATTGTAGAACCTACCTGACGGCGTTCCTGAACGGCATAGCTGGTTGAAAGCGAGGTTGTCTTTTCGCCCCAGTCACCTGCAAGAGCCTTTACAGAACCGTCATAATTTAGTGCAACGAAAGCAACGTGCGGGAGATATTCTTCACTTTCTCCGTCTCCGTCAATATCCGTCCATCTTCTTACGCTGTCAACGTTGACAAGATTACTAAGGTCAAGGAATTTTTCCTCAACATATTTCTGCATATTGTCATCAACAGTCGAATAAATCTTGTAACCGCCCTTGTTTATACGCTTTATAGCTTCGGACTGGTCAATGTTGTNTTCTTCCATNNGNANGTCCGCAACTTCATNGTNCNTTGCGTCAACAACCCNTGAATANGNTGTCTGTTCCTNTTCAAGTNCCTCAGCCCTGTCCTCAGGGTGCAAACGGAGATATTCCTCAGAATCGGTATAAACAAGCTTTGTATTGAGATACTTCTGATATTCGTCGAATGTAATCGCACCGTTCTTGTAAAGCTGATAAAGTACGTACTGCTGACGTTCTTTATTATTGGCTTTACCGTCAACTATAAGATTGTCGTCATAGTCATAAGTCTCAACAAAAGGACCGTAATACTGTGGTGATTTTGGTATAGCCGCAAGAACAGCAGCCTCCGGAACTGTAAGTTCCTCGACATTCTTTCCGAAATAACGGATAGACGCAAGCTGAATGCCGTTGATAGGACCGCCGAAACCTATATAATTAAGATATTCCTCAAGAATTTCGTCTTTTGTATAGGTCTTTTCAAGCNGCATAGCACTGANAATTTCACGGATTTTACGTTGTGGTGATTTTTCGTCGTCACCCGTGAGATTTTTTATAAGCTGCNNGGTAATGGTCGAACCNCCCTGGTCACTGTCATANAAATGCAGGAACATATTGAGGAACGCCGAAAGAGTACGTTTATAGTCAACGCCCTCGTGAACATAGAAACGCTCGTCCTCCGTGTAGACGAAAGCATTTCTGACGTGCTGTGGTACTCGGTCGATAGAAACCGGAATACGCTGAACGTCGGTTTTCACTCGGTTAAGTATAACGATTTCTTCGTCTCCGTCCTCATTTTCCTGAATACCGTAAAAATAGGTATCGCTTCCGGATTCAAGTTCCTGAAGGGTAATGNNTGTTGAGNCGTCCATAAAGTCAAGNACGTATACTGTNANTGCAGTTGCGACAATCGTTCCGGTAATAATCATTACAAGGAAAAGGGAAAGCAGAGTTGTTGCAATTACAGCTATCAGTTTTTTCAGAATCCTGACCGGCAGACTCTGTTTTTTCTTACGGCGGTTATTTTTCTGTCCGCCCTGCTGAGCAGTATTATTTTGATTTTTCATTTTTTCAGATTCACCGTACAGTGACGGTAACAGCTCCTTTCAAGTATTTATATAAATATACACTGTATATTATACCACATTTTCTTTGAGTTGTTAAGCATTTTCTTAAAAAAAAACATCAATTTGTATAATATAGCAAAAACCGCCAATAATATTCACAGTAAATTCAGCAAGGGAGTGATATTTATGAAAAGAATTATCAGCCGTAAAATATTTTTTATCATATTCACAGCGGTGACGGTTTCCGGTTTTATAGTCATATGTACGCTTGCAGAAACGATTCATAACAAAAAAGTGCAGACAAAGTTTGCCGCAAACGTTCCGGAAATCGTACAGCCGGAGTGTATAGTCCGTGAATATAATGGAAAAATCGGAGTGTTTCGTGGTTCGGGAGATATTCCGTACAAAATCATAGACTATGATGTATCACTGCTTTCCGACTATGACCGTGAAGAACTTTCGGGCGGTATTGTAATGGATTCCGATGAAGAACTAAGAAAGTTCATAGAGGATATGTCAACATAAATTACTTTTTATGCTNTTTCCTTNTGCGGACTGANTAANCGAANTCNCCGAGTTTCCGACCAAGAGNGAAATACTCACCGTGTGCATAGGCGGCAAGTCCGCACTGCTGTAGATTCAGTTTGCCTTTGCTGTCAATNTATTTTTCGTCAACGNCCACNCCGACAATTTCCGCAAGAAACATGGTATGACTGCCGAGAAGTTTCGCCTCCGTTACCCTGCATTCAAGCGAAACAGGACATTCTTCAATAACAGGAACACTTATTTTCTGCGACGGTACTGTATGAAAACCGCACTTTTCCAGTTTATTTATATCACGTCCGCTCTTTACTCCGCAGAAATCGGTTTGTCTTACCATTGCGGAAGTTGTAAGATTTATGACAAATTCCCCCGAATCCATAATAATATTATGCGAAAACCTTTCAGGTCTCACGGAAATATAAGTCATAGGGGGTTTTGTACAGCATATGCCCGTCCAGCCGATTGTTAAAACATTCGGCTTTTCCATTGTACCGCAAGTAACGAGTGCCGCAGGTACGGGCGCAAGCAACGCACTGCCTTTCCAGAATTGTTTAGCCATTTTTTCACCTTTCAGATAAATATTCTTTCTCTAATTATATCACCGCAAAAGACTTTTTTCAAGATTTTTCATCAATTTTTCATTATAGAAAAATTTGCAGACCGTTCCTGTTCCGACAGAATACGCCTTTGTTGTATAGTATAATATTGTAAAGGAGGAATGGAAATGAATATTGATATAAAATCCGCAAACGGACACGCCGTTGCTGTTCTCAGCGGTGAAATAGACCACCACAACGCAAAGGAAATCCGCACAAAGCTTGACAAGNATATAATAACCGTNCAGCCGNCNGANTTTACAATGGANTTCAGCAATATAACTTTTATGGACAGTTCGGGAATAGGNCNGATAATGGGCAGAAGCAGACTTATGCGTGANTGNGGNGGAAATCTTGAAGTCCGTGACCCTCAGCCGTATNNAAGACGTGTTCTNAAACTTGCAGGAATGGAAAGAATAGTAAAAATAACCTGATTACAGGAGGAAAAAACATGGAAGTATTAAACGAAATAAAATTTATAATGCCGTCGCTTTCCGTGAACGAAAGTACAGCAAGAGCGGTGGTGTCGTCTTTCCTGACACAGGCAGACCCGACCGTTGAGGAACTTTCCGACATACGCACGGCAGTTTCAGAGGCAGTCACAAATGCAGTGGTTCACGGTTATCGCCGTAAAAAAGGAAATATAGAACTCACTGTCCGGCTTCTCCCGAAAAGAGAAATATACATAAAAATAAGGGACAAGGGTTGCGGAATTGCCGATATAAAGCAGGCTATGGAACCTCTTTTTACAACCGCTCCCGAAGAAGAACGCTCCGGACTTGGTTTTTCCGTTATGGAGTCATTTATGGACAAACTTACAGTAACAAGCAAGGTTGACAAGGGAACTACAGTTACTATGCGTAAGAGGCTCACAGCTCATGAACACTGATGTAAAAAAACCTGTTGCGGAAGAAAATCTGGGTCTTGTGCATCTCTGTGCGAATAAATTCAGAGGGCGTGGAATTGACTATGAAGAACTATATTCCGCCGGCTGTATCGGACTTCTTAAAGCGGTAAAATCCTTTGATACCGANAGGGGCGTNANGTTCTCGACATATGCCGTTCNNGTAATTCTCGGTGAAATAAAAANACTTTTNCGTNACGGTGGAACTATAAAGGTCAGTCGCAGTCTCAAGGAACTTTCACTCCGTTTGCAGAGAATTTGCGAGGATTTCCGACACCGTGAGTGCAGAGAGCCGACTATAAGCGAACTTTCAGCGATTTCCGGCGAACCGGAAGAAAATGTTTCGGAGGCTCTTTGCGTAAGTCAGCCATTGTTATCGCTTACTGCCTCGGACGACGACGAGGGTCAGATTGACATACCGTCAGAAGCACCCGACGAGGCAATTGTTGACCTGCTCGCACTTCGTCAGATTATGGCACGACTTGAAAAAAATGACCGTATACTGCTTGAACTGCGGTATTTCAGAAATCTCACACAGTCAAAAACCGCAAAGGCACTGAACATGACGCAGGTACAAGTTTCAAGGCGTGAAAAAAAGCTCCTTACACAAATGCGTAAGGAACTTCTCGAATAGTTAAAATATCAAATATTCTATCACAGAATTTGACATCAGAAAGCCTTCCGGTGTCAGTAAAATAAATTTACCGTCATAATTTATGTATCCCGACTTTATAAGTTCGGGAATTTTTTTTATTATCATGTCTCTGTGTTCGGGAACGCTGTCGAGGTCAAGCCCCTCTTTCAGTCTCAGACGCAACATAGAATATTCCTCGAATCCGCATGGATTTTCGTCTGTTATAACAACATTCTGAATGTCGCTTCCGATAAAATCCGCAAGACTGCGACCAACAGCAAAACGTTTTCTGTTATTGCATGAATGTGCGGACGGTCCTATTCCTATATAGTCGGAACATTTCCAGTAACGGCAGTTGTGACGGCTTTCAAATCCTTTCTTTGCAAAGTTTGATACTTCATACTGTTCAAAACCCATACTTTCAAGAATCCGTACCATTTCAAGATAAAGTCCGGCTACAGTATCATCATCGGGAAGTCTGTTCTTTATCTCATCGCAGTCGAAAGGCGTTCCCTGCTCAGTTTTAAGAATATATGCAGAAACATGATTTACCGGCAGTGCGGAAATTTTTTCAATGGAATAACGCAGACTATCGCCCGACTGTTCAGGAAGTGCAATCATAAGGTCACATGAAATATTTTCAAAACCTGCCCTGTGAGCGTCAATAACTGTTTTTTCTGCACGTTCAGCGGAGTGAATACGTCCGAGAAAGACAAGCTCCCTGTCAATCATGGATTGCACTCCGACTGAAAGTCTGTTTATACCTATTTTACGCAGTTCAGAAAGTTTCTCAAAATCAACTGTATTAGGATTTGTTTCAAGAGTGATTTCGGAATTTTCAGCAAGATTAAAATTATTATTTATTTCGCAGAGTATTCTTGCAATCTGTTCAGGACTTAAAAGCGACGGCGTTCCACCGCCGAAATAAACAGTATCTGTAATACGTTTTTTGTCGGAATAATACCGAAGATTACGTATTACAGCGTCAACGTATTTTTCAGAAATGTCTTTTTCGTATGATACAGAATAAAAATCACAGTAAGAACATTTCTTCACACAAAAAGGAACATGAATATAAATTCCGAGCGTATCCATTAATAGTTAAGCCTGATGGATTCTTCCATTCTGAAACAGAAAGCGTTGACAAGTCGTGGAACTAAAAACATTGATATAATAATTCCGGCAACTATGAATATTTCATAGTTCACGTCACCTACCGCAAAATTTTCAGGGTGCAGATAGGTATAGAATACTCCCACAATAGCTATCAGACTGTATATTGCATTGAAAACAGTAGCACCTTTGCCATTGACACAGCGTGTTCCGCAGTTTTTACACGGTCTGCCCTTTGAGTTCATCTGACCTGCTATAGCCTTTGTCAACGGGTTAAAAGTCTTTTCCCCGCAGTGAGGACAAGTATATATACTCATAGTTTTTTATCCTTTCTTTTCTGTAAGAGGTGTAATTTCTTCTGCATATCCGGATTTAACGCAGAATGCACGCTTTTCTGCACGTACACGCTTTTTATCGGACTTTTTGACTTTTTTCCGTGTGAAAAATTTTTCAGCATAAGCTATACAGCAACCAAGCACCAACATCAGCACCCGAATAATTGTCAATAAATCATAGGCGTGAAAACATTTGGAAATTACAATAACCAGTAAAATCATTATAACATACATTGACGGAGTTAAGCTGTAAACCCAGTACCGCAGACGACGTATAAACTTTCCTGCATTGCGGACAGCTGAAGTAATAACAACAAAAACGTCCATTATAAATATAATAAAAACCAATGTCAGAATAATATAATAAATCATTTTAATATTTCCTTATGAATCAAGCTTCAGTACACTCATGAAAGCCTCCTGCGGAACTTCTACCGTTCCGAGCTGACGCATACGTTTTTTGCCCTCTTTCTGCTTTTCAAGAAGTTTCTTTTTACGTGTGATATCACCGCCGTAACACTTAGCCAAAACGTCCTTACGCATAGCTTTTACAGTTTCACGGGCGATGACCTTTCCACCTATTGCCGCCTGTATCGGAACTTCAAAAAGCTGACGAGGAATATTTTCCTTGAGTTTTTCGGCAATTTTCCTTGCTCTGCCGTAAGCTTTATCCGTATGAATGATAAATGAAAGTGCGTCCACGATATCGCCGTTAAGGAGAATATCCAGCTTGACAAGTTTCGACGGAACATATCCAAGCATTTCATAATCAAATGAAGCATAGCCCCTTGTACGTGATTTAAGAACGTCAAAGAAGTCATATACTATTTCATTGAGGGGAAGTTCATAGTGAAGATTAACACGGGTATCGTCGAGATACTGCATATCCTTGAAAATTCCACGTCTGTCCTGACAAAGTTCCATAATATTTCCGANNANTNCTGNCGGTGAAAGAATATCNNCCTTTACCATNGGTTCTTCTGCTGTCTNANTAANTNCAGGGTCGGGATAATTCGTGGGATTGTCTATATACTGCACCTCACCGCTTGTCAGTGTGACTTTATAGATAACAGACGGTGCAGTTGTGATAAGGTCAAGATTGTACTCACGTTCAAGACGTTCCTGAATTATTTCCATGTGAAGAAGTCCGAGAAAACCGCATCTGAAACCGAAGCCCAGTGCAACGGACGTTTCCGGTTCAAACGAAAGTGACGCATCATTAAGCTGTAATTTTTCGAGTGCCTCACGCAAGTCACCGTATTTTGCTCCGTCTGCCGGATAGATACCGGAGAAAACCATAGGATTCACTTTTCTGTAGCCGGCAAGTGCCTTATCACACGGATTGTCATTATTTGTAACGGTGTCGCCTACCCGAGTATCACCTATACTCTTTATTGAAGCCGAAATATAGCCTACTTCTCCAGCTTCAAGACTGCCGTTGTTGACAAGGTTTGAAGCGTCCATGAATCCGGCTTCCACTACGTTGAACACTGCACCGGTTGCCATAAGACGAATATTATCGCCCACTTTTACTCTGCCCTCTTTGATTCTTACATAAATAATTACGCCCTTGTACAAATCATAATAGCTGTCAAAAATGAGTGCTTTGAGTGGTTTTTCCGTATCACCCTGTGGTGCAGGAATATCCGTCACTATTCTTTCGAGGACTTCTTCTATATTAGTACCCATTTTAGCGGAAATTCTCGGTGCGTCCATAGCAGGTATGCCTATTACGTTTTCAACCTCACTGCAAACTCTCTCGGGGTCAGCAGACGGCAGGTCAATTTTATTCACAACCGGAACTACTTCAAGGTCATGTTCAATTGCAAGATAGGTGTTTGCAAGGGTCTGTGCCTCTATGCCCTGTGATGCGTCAACGACAAGTATCGCACCCTCACAGGCTGCAAGAGAACGTGAAACCTCATAATTGAAGTCAACATGACCGGGGGTATCAATAAGATTAAAAATATAATCCTCGCCGTCCTGTGCCGTATATTTAAGACGAACGGCACGGGCTTTTATTGTGATACCTCTTTCACGTTCAATATCCATATTGTCAAGAAGCTGTTCCTCCATATCACGAATTGCAACAGTTTCCGTTTTTTCAAGAATACGGTCGGCAAGAGTTGACTTTCCGTGGTCTATGTGAGCAATAATACAGAAATTTCTTATTTTTTCGTTAGCCAAAATTATTCCTCTTTTCTTAAATATTTATCGCCTTGTAACATAATGTCTCCACAGGCACAAAGCAATTTCATATCAATATTACCCGAAATATTTATTTTTTATAGTACATTCATAATTTTACCATAACACAAAACAAATGTCAATCAAATTATAGCAACTATTTGAGAACATCAAAAACCACAATTTTATTTAAAATTAAAAACTAATTAATTTCGCTGTCTTATTGACAAAATTAATAATCTGATGTAAAATAAAACTATATAAATCCAACATAACAAGGAGAATATTATGGCATTTGAAATCAAAGACGGTATACTTGTAAAGTATACACACACAAAGGGAACTACAGAAATAACTCTCCCTGACAATGTAACTGAAATAAAAGACAAAGCTTTGTATAATTGCAGTAGTCTTATGCAAATCAAAGTAAACAGTGATAACCAAACATACTGCGATATAGACGGCGTTCTTTTCAGCAAAGATAAAAAAACTTTAATACTATGTCCCGACGGTAAATCTGGAGATTATACTATTCCCGACTGTGTAAATACTATAGGCGAAGNAGCTTTTGAATGGTGCGTAAAACTTACAAGTATTANAATCCCTAANAATNTNACAACTATAAAANACANAGCTTTTNANNANTGTANNAGTCTTACACAAATNAAAGTAAACAGTGATAATCAAACATACTGCGATATAGACGGTGTTCTTTTCAGCAAAGATAAAAAAAAACTCATATTATGCCCAAATGGTAAATCAGGAAAGTATATTATTCCTGACAGCGTAACTACTATAGCCAGCAGAGCTTTTAAGTGGTGCATAAGACTGACAAGCATCATAATCCCTGCAAACACAACTAACATAGAAAACCACGCTTTTGAATGGTGCAATAGCCTTACAGAAATAAAAGTAAACAATGATAATAAAACGTACTGTGATGTAAATGGTGTTCTTTTCAGCAAAGATAAAAAAGTACTTATATTTTGTTTGAGAGACAAGTCAGGAAATTATACCATTCCCAATGGCGTAACTACTATAGGAAACAGAGCTTTCGAGTGGTGTGTAAGGCTTAACAATATAACAATACCTGACAGTGTAGTCAATATAGAAAATCATGCTTTTGAGTGTTGTTGCAGTCTTAACAATGTCACAATTCCCAATAATGTCACCATTATAGGCGATAAAGCATTTTATAATTGTATAAGTCTTACAGACATCACAATTCCTGACAGTGTGAAACATATAGGTGGCAAAGCTTTTTCAGGTTGCTGTAATCTTAAAAGTGTTTCACTTCCCAACCATTTTAAAATCTTTCCCGAACAAACAAAACTCATATACAGATAAAAAATCCCGTATCTTCAAAGATGCGGGATTTTCATATTATTTAAGGATTATTCCTGTACATCTGTTTTTGTCGTCAAAAATCAAAAGCAGAACATTTTCGTCAAAGGACACTTCAAAAGCACTGACATCTTTGTTTTCAGAGTTTACAGATTGATAAACAGTAATAAGTCGTCCGTTATCAAGTATATTGTGTGCGAGTTCATCAAGTCCATTCATTATTCTATCCTTTCATTGATATACTGTTTTAGTCATTCAAATCATAAGTTCGTGATATGATATTTTCAAAGATGCCGCAATAACTATGAGTGTACTTGCTTTAGGAATAAATTTTCCGCTTTCTATTCTGGATATGTACCCCTGAGAAAGCTTTGAGATTTCCGCAAGTTCGGGCTGAGTAAGTCCGAGTTCTTCACGTCTGTTTTTAATTTTTCTTCCAAGCATAAAAAAATCATTCCTTTCTGTTTACTTTTTGATTTGGTTGTGATAGAATATTATAAGCATAACTATGTCCTGAAATATTCATCACGAATATTATAAATCTAAAATTAGAATTTGTCAATGATTTTTAATGCTAAAATAGGGATTTTGTACAGTTGCATAATTCTGATTTTAGAATTTTGTGTGAGGTGTACAATTTATGGCAAAAAAACTAAAGCCGTCCAAGAGCTATGACGAAGTATTCAACCGTATATTAGAACAATGTATTATAAAAAATACAACTGTCTCAGAACTGATTGATATGTGCGGACTGAGCAGGAGTGTAATGACAGCATGGAAAAAAGGGAATATAAATCCCAAGGCACTGAGTATGATAAGCAAGCGTCTCAATGTTTCAATGGAATACCTTACTAATGGTGAAAATACACAAGCTGATATTCCGAAGAATAACAGCATTCAGCTTATAAATGCAAGAGAAAACGAACTTCTGCGGCTTTTCAGAACGATTTCCGAAGAAGAACAGCTTAAACTCATGGGACGGCTTGAACTGCTTTCCGAACTTTCTAAAACTGAAGAAAACGCCGTATAAAAATAAAATTCATAAAAAAACAGAAGAAATAATTTGCTTGACAATTCCGTGCTTATATATTATAATAGTATGTAACGCATCTGCGGATAAATTATTTTATTAAGGAGTGCAATTATATGGCAGTAAAAAAAATGTCCCGTGAAAGCTACAACAAACTTGTTGCAGAACTTGATGACCTTAAAATCAACAAACGTAAAGAAGTTGCCGAAAGACTGAAAGTGGCACGTTCATACGGAGACCTTTCCGAAAACGCTGAATACGATGAAGCTAAAAATGAACAGGCTATCCTTGAAGCCCAGATTGCAGAACTTCAGTATACTATAGATAATGCCGAAATCATTGAAAATGCGTCAACTGACGAAGTCGGCATGAGTTCAAAAATCACAATAAAACGCCTTGACACCGGAAAAGTTGAAACTTTTACAATTGTCGGAACTAATCATGCCAATGTAAGAGAAGGAAAGATTTCCGANNAATCCNCGATANGCAAGGCTGCTATGAAGAAAAAAGTAGGANAGATATTTATTGTGGAAGCTCNGGCAGGAGANCTTCGNTTTGAAGTNGTAGAAATATNAAAGTAATANNACAGACAGAAAGGAACGTATTTTTATAATGAATGAAAATCAGGCAAATCCCACTCCGGAAGAAGAACAGGAACAGGATATAAATATTTTAAAGAAAGTAAGGCTCGAAAAGCTTGCTGAACTTAAAAACCGTAACGCAGACCCTTTTACAGTGACAAAGTATGATGTCAATGCAAAGGCTGCTGAATTAAAGGCAAAGTATGAAACCGACGAAGCCCGCATTATCAGTGAGGCAGACGGTGACGAGGAAAAAGTAAAAGAGGGTCTTGAAGAAATCAAGGCGGTTGATTTCCGTCTTGCAGGTCGTATAATGAGCTGGAGAAACATGNGCAAGGCTAATTTTATNGATATTCGTGACGGCTCNGACAGANTACAGGTCTATGTCCGTCAGAACGATATCGGCAAGGAAGAATNTAAAGAGNNCANNAAGTGGGATATCGGCGATATAATCGGCGTTGAAGGCTTTGTTTTCAGAACACGTATGGGTGAAATATCAATCCATGCACATAAAGTAACTCTGCTTGCAAAGTCCCTGCTCCCCCTCCCTGAAAAGTGGCACGGCCTCAAAGACCAGGATATGAGATACAGACAGCGTTATGTTGACCTTATTGTAAACCCTGACGTTAAAGATACTTTTGTAAAGAGAAGTATGATTATCCGTGAAGTTCGCAATTATCTCGACAGTCTTGGCTATATTGAAGTTGATACACCTGTTCTTCATACTCTTGAAATCGGTGCGGCAGCAAGACCTTTTGTAACTCATCATAACACACTTGATATTCCTATGTACCTCAGAATTGAAACAGAACTTTATCTCAAGAGACTTATCGTCGGCGGTTTTGAAAAGGTTTACGAAGTAGGACGTATTTTCCGTAACGAAGGTATGGACACTTCACATAACCCTGAATTTACTTCTGTTGAAATGTATCAGGCTTATACCGACTACATCGGCATGATGGACTTGATTGAAAATATGTACAGGACAATTGCAGAAAATGTCTGCGGAACTTCAAAGATTACTTATCAGGGTATAGAAATTGACCTCGGCAAGCCGTGGGAACGTCTTACCATGATTGAAGCTGTAAAGAAGTATGCAGGTGTTGACTACAACGACTGGGCAGACGACGAAGCCGCACGTGCCTGTGCAAAGGAAAAGGGCGTTGAAGTTGATGAGGGTGAAAACGCTACAAAGGGTCATGTTCTTATTGCATTCTTTGACGCATTCGTTGAGGACAAGCTCATTCAGCCTACTATTATATATGACTATCCTGTGGAAAACTCTCCGCTTGCAAAGAGAAAGCCTTCAGACCCTGCATTCACTGAACGTTTTGAATACTTCATTTACTGTCGTGAAATGGGTAACGCATTTTCAGAACTCAATGACCCTGTTGACCAGAAAGAGCGTTTTGTAAAGCAGGTTGAGGCAAAGAGATCGCAGGGTGCTAATGCAGAAGTTGACGAGGACTTTGTTACTGCTCTTGAATACGGACTCCCTCCTACAGGCGGTCTTGGATTCGGTCTTGACAGACTTGTTATGCTCCTCACAGACAGTGCTTCCATAAGAGACGTACTTCTTTTCCCTACTATGAAACCAATCCCTGCAAACAGTGGCAGACCGGTCAAGGAAGAAGAATAAAACACATACAGGGCGGATAAAAATCCGCCCTTGCGTTTATATACTGACGGAGGGTATATGAAAAAAGATAATAAAAATGTTTCCTCTCATGACAATGACGAAAAACTTGACATAAACAAAAGTGTTTTCCAGTCTGCCCGTGAAATACAGGAACAGCGAAAAGCTGAACTTGAACAACAGCAGATTGAAATGCAGAAACAGATTGAAATGCGTAAGCGGAAAAAGCAGGAGGAATATGACAGAAAAATCCGTGAAGAACGTATAGAATTAATGCGTCTGAAACAGGGTGTTATTGAGGAAAGCGAAACCATTCACGAAGAACAACCGGAAGAAATAAAACTTTCCTTATGGAAAAAAATCACAAATTTTTTCTATCATAACAAATGGTGGCTTTCTCTTGCAGTATTCTTTGTGGCACTCGCTGGATATCTGACATATACCCTGCTTATGCGTCCTAATCCCGACATGATTGTACTTGTTCTATGCGATAATGAAGCTATCGGAAATTCTGCACAGTTTGAAACGTATCTTGAAGGCTTTGCGGAAGATTTCAACGGAAACGGTGAAATCCACGTTTCGACGTATTATATCCCCTATTCTGACAATTCATATACCAATTATCAAAACGGAAACGAAACTAAACTCACTACTGAAATGCAGTCTGCGGAAGCTGTTATAGTCGTAGGCGGTTCAAATATCAATCCGGTGCTTGACCCTGAAAATACTCTTGTCAACCTCTCTGAAATTTATCCCGACAATGTTCAGGTCAGAAATTATGGATTTTTTCTGAAAAATACCAAATTTGCAGAACGTATCGGCATAGACCCCGAATACGTTACCGGTGACTTGTATATAGGAATAAGAAAACCCTGTAATCTGCTTTATTCCGATGAAAAGGATATGCAGGAAACTTATGACAGGGATTTCCCGATTTTGGAAAAAATAATTGAAGATTTGTCAAAATAATAAAAAAACTGCCGGATTGTATGTCCGACAGTTTTTTTAATGATTTTATTTAATCGGGGAACACAAAATCTGCTCCAACAGGAAGGTCTGAATCTTTAAGAGTTTTAACTTCAACATACTGGATAATAAGAGCGTCACTATTTGTAATGCCGTCTCCTGCACCGTAAACGTCACCGTTCACCTTGCCCTGTTCTGTCAGCTTGAACTCCTCCGGATTTGCTATTGCCTGCATAATAAGTACAGCATCAGAAATGTTCACCGTACCATCTTCATTTGCATCACCGTACTTAGCTGAACCGCCTGTTGTAATGGGAGAAGATGTAGTTGTAGTAGTAGTTGTTGTACCTGAACTGCCGGAGGGTTTTGCAGTTGTAGTAGTTCCCGACGAATCCACATGAACAGGTTTTCCGTCCTTTACGATAGTACCACCGTCAAGGTTGCTTCCCTCTGTAGAAGCATAGTTTGTGTAGAACTCATTAAGTGAAATACCTGTACCGTTGCTGCCGAGAGGTCTCTGATGGTCAAGACCTATATACTTACCGGTTTTCTGAGTCTGCCAAAGTGATTTTTCCATAAGTGCGTACTTTTCTTCTTCCCATGTAATCTGCGTTGAACCCTGCTGCTGACCGCAGGAGATATTTGCCCAGAGACCGCCGGTATCGCCTGAGTTTGTATTCAGACACCAGAAAGTATGATTGATATGATGTTCAATCATGTAATCACGGAGAAGTTCCATCCACTTCTGATTTTCTGCACCGTCCATATGACCGCCCCATTCGCCGATGAGTTCAGGAGCGATATCCTCGGCATTGATGTATGCCCATGTTTCGTACCAGTAGTCATCAAGAAGTGTCTGTGTTGTGAAGTCCTTTTTAAACCAGTCCTGTGGCCAAACCGACGGTCCGTAATCATGAGGAGAATAAACTATCTGACTTGTGCCGTGTTTTGGGGTAATCGGGTACTCTCTTGCACCTCTGAAGTTACCGCCCCACCATGCACCGATATATGGAGAATTATCACGTCTGTCCTCTATTCCCCAGTAGTCGCCGGGCATAGCACCGCTTAAAGACTGTTCAACGCCCTCAATGAAAATAAGCGCATTAGGGTTAACGTCAAGTATAGCGTCAGCACACTTTGTAGCGGCATAAGCCCAGTTATTTTCATCTGTTGAGCCGTCCCATTTAGCAGCATTTTTGCCCTCCTGACCTTTTCCGTGCGGTTCATTTTTAAGGTCGTAACCTAAAAGCGTATCGTTATTCTTGTATTTTTCAGCAACCCAGACAAGCGAATCAATCCACAAGTCAGTTGTAACCATAGTACCGTCAGCTGTTTCCTTGCCGTACCAAAGGTTGTAGTTGTGACCCGAGTTATCGGCATGAGGACTGTGAATATCAATAAATGCCTTTATGCCGTGCTGTTTGCACTTGTCAAGGATTATATCAAATCCTCTGTCGCTTGTGATAAGGGTTTTGCCGTCAGCTTCAACAAAATCCTTATTCAGATTTCCGTAAGTACCAGCCTTGACAACACCGCCGTTTCCGTCGTCCTGGTCTACAGGAGGATTATAAACAGCCTGCATACCGCCGGCACTTATCTGATAGGGAGTACCGTTCATCCATGAAAGTATAAGCTCTGTTGAAATAGGAAAACGGATAACATTGATACCTCTGTCGGCAACCTCTGAAAGCATATCGTCAATATCACCTGCATAGAGATAGTGCGGTGAATATTCGATACAGTTAAGACCAAACCAGTTAGCACCTGTTAACCAGACTTCATTACCATTCATGTCATAAAGACGGCTTCCCTCTGCATGAAGCCAGTCGTCATTACAGTCATCAACAGCAGCGGCTGTCAGCGTATTCTCTACAGACATGAAAGATGCCGGAACAGCAGAAACAGCAAGCACTGCGGCTGATACAAATGCTGTTACAGTTTTTAATTTGCTCATAATAATTTCCCCTCTCCTGATGCGTAAATTTTAAAACGCATCTTTAATTAAGTATATTTTATCATCAAAAACAAAAAAAGTCAATAGAATCTGTAATATTTCACATAAATCAGAAAGCTTTATTTATAATCTTCTTTATGCTGTCGAAATTCTTTTCAAAGTAATCAAGTTGTAACATAAGTTCTTCTGCACGTTTATAGCACTGTTGGGGGGTTTTGGTTACAAAATACCTGTCACCGCTCAACCAGTCATAAAGATAACGCAATGCAAGTTCCCCGATAACATAAAGTATACCATAATACAGTGAATTTATTTCTTGAATTGTAAGCATACCATTAAGACCGTCTGCAAAACCATGTGTTATACTTTCTATAGCCTTAATTCCACCCGAACGTATCATATCACCGTAGTCAACCGCCACAAATCCACTCATTGACGTATCAAGGTCTATTATAGTTATCTTTTCCCCGAAAACAATATTATCAGTCTTTGCGTCATTGTGGACGTTTCTCACCAGAAAATCAGGCGTAAATACCTGTGACAGCGTTTTTTTCAGACGGTCAAGACGTTTTATAATATCAGGGTCAGTTTTTCCGTCAAGATTTATGAAACGGTCATAATATCTGTCAAAATCATGGAATTTTTCTATAGTCGTTTCAAGTTTTAAATCTGTGTTGTTCAGTATATTTATGAAATTTCCGAAAGCGTACCCCGTAAGATAATCACAGTTTTCGGGAAATTCAGACTGTTCGGTATAATCATACAAACGCCACACTTCGCCGTCAGATTCGATATACTTTTTACCGTTCGCCGTGAGATAATGCGGAACTGTTATTATTTTTTCGTCCGATTCTGAAAACGCCTTTTCAATTTTTTCTATGTTGTCCATTACTGCACAGGGATTTCTGAAAACATTCCCGTTCAACGACTGCAATATATATTTCCCTGTTCTGTTCTCAACAAGATATGTGCGGTTTATGTGACCTGTGTTTACAGGCGATATTTTCAATATATCCTCAATTCCGAAAAGATTTGATATTTCGTATGTATTAATATTTCATGCCTCCTATGTTGAAACATCTTCCGAACTCTGTCCAGCCTCCGATAAGATTCACGCACAATACAAATAGTCCGGCAAAAGCAGTCAGCACAACAAAAACATTTATCTTTCTGTTTATTTTTCTGAAAAGATAAATATTGGATGGTACTGCAAATAAAAGCCATATAATCAGCTCTACAATTCCCATAAGTATTGATATACTTTTTTCGTCGCCTAAATTGTAGTCGTAACCCTTTGAATGTCCGGTAATGTCCATATATATCCAACCCATACACACAGGCAGTGTAAAGGCAACAAATCCCGACCAAAGAAAACTCAGACCGAATAATATTTTATTTTTCATGTTATTGTACTCCTTTTATCTTAACTTGTAATGATATCTTTATTTTATCATGGTCTGCCTGATTTGTCAATATTTTTTTCAGATGACATTCAGTCATTATTTTCTTTGACTGCGTTCGCTTAAAAGTATGGATATTCTGCATAAATCCTGATAAAATTATTATCAGCACATAATATGGAAAAAGTCTGACAGTTGATTGACATATTGTACAAGTCATGATATAATAAAATGAAATTATCTTGTGTTTGTACAGATACCTTTTGCAAAGCTCGTTGAAATGATTCAGTACAAATCAGGGTTATATTCTTAAACACAAACACTATTCTGATATTCAAAATAGCGTTATACCATTACAATCATATAGCAGAAAATCAACATCTTTCTTTTGTTCGTGACGCATTTTTTCCAAAGCTGATGAACAGAGAGATTGATGTATCAGAAGTCAAAATTAAAGTCAGGAGAATTAATATGATAAATGAACAATTCTGGAAAAAATTAGACCGTATCACAAATAAAAAACAAACACCAGCCACTACTCATGAATTTCTGAAAGTTCTTGTAGAGGGTTACTCGCAGGAACTTGAAATACTGATACTTGGTGTGGAAAATCCGAAAAACAAGGATTATTTCAATCAGGCTTGCATTATGAATGATGGAGAAAAAGCAATGCTCTATTTTACGGACAGAAAGCACTTTAAAAACAGTAAAACCGTTACTCCCGTCGGAAGTATGTACCAGCCGAAGTGTATGTCTGCATATATCTGCGATGTAATTAATAATGCAATCGAAAAGAACGAAGTAACTTCTCTGATTTTTAATCAAGGTACAAAAAATATGTATATCATACCAAAACTCGCACTTATAATGGCTCTTTTAAGATATACAGATATTCCGATTTAACCATATCAACCAAAAACAAGCCGTTGGTATGGAGACTATGAAAAGAGAAAGGATTAGCGGATATCACTTATGGATAATAAATCAGCGTTCAATGTAAGTCAGTACGACGACAACGTTCGTAAAGTAATACCATACTATGACGAAATATATAAACAAATTTTCGACATTATACATACACATTACGCTCAGGGCGAAAAATATAAAATGCCGTTCAGTATACTTGATACAGGGTGTGGAAGCGGTACATTTGCGGTCATGGCTTATGAAGAACTGAATATATCTGAAATGGTATTATGTGACCCGTCTGAAAAAATGTTGTCTGACGCAAGTAATAAACTCCGTGACAAAAATTGTATTTTCAGGTGTATCGGTTCTGAAAATCTTGACTACACGGAAAAGTTTGATGTTATAGTTGCTATACAGTCTCACCATTATTTCAACCGTGAAATGCGTGAACGTGCGGTTATGAACTGTTTCAAGGCACTGAAATCCGGCGGTATATTCATATATACGGAAAATACAGCACCATTTTCCGAAACCAGTAAAAATATTGTTCTTAAAAGAGTTGAGAATTACGGAATAAATGCAGGACGTACAAATGAAGAAGTTGTTTCACATTCAGAAAGATACAACACAGAATATTTTCCGCTGAATATTTCTGAACACCTTGAACTGCTCAAAAAAACAGGCTTTGAAACGTCGGAAATCTTCTGGCACTCATATATGCAGAGCGGATTTTATGCAGTAAAGTCAAACTATTACACGGTCGATAACGCAAAGGTATATTATGAATATGACGAGGACGAACAAGGTTATTTTCTTGAATATATAGAGGGTAAAACAGATAATTTCATAATTCCTGACAAGATAAACGGTATTGATGTAAAGGGGTTTGGTGACATTGAGGATTTTAATGACAGAATTGGTGACAGGATTACAATAAATGCAGACAACAAGTATTTTGCATTGGTTGATGATGTGCTTTTTTCAGGTGACGGTACAGAACTTTACATATATATGCAGAAAAAGAAAGACGAAAGTTATATAATTCCGTCGGGCGTGAAAAATATTGCCCCAGATGCTTTTACCTGTGCCAAACTCAAAAATATTGTTATTTCCGAAGGNNTTACNCATATATATNAGTATNNCTNTGCGGNTTGTAAAAATATTGAAAAAATATATCTTCCATCAACTTTGGAATTGATTTCGCTGAAAGTTTTTAATTTTTTCGGAACAGATAATTTAAAAGTTTATTATGGTGATACTCGTGAACAATGGCAGAAATTAAACAGTGAACATGGAAGATTTATTANATATNACAAGATTTACTATAATTCGCCTGTTCCAGACATAGACGAAAACGGCAATATTATATTTAAAGAAAGGGATTGAGCAAATGAAAAACGGAATAACACCTAATCCGGACAAAATTTTTCCCGTACCAAATTGTGACACAGTAACTTATGTAAAACCTACAATAAAAAATCCTAATATAATCGTCGGTGACTTTACATATTTCAGTGATACTGACTTTGAAAAGCACGTTACGCACCATTATGATTTCAACGGTGATAAGCTTATAATCGGAAANTTCTGTCANATAGCGTCGGGAGTTGAATNTNTAATGAACGGTGCNAANCATCAGATGAATGCAGTTTCNACANATCCGTTTTATATTATGGAGNGCTGGGAGNAGAGTGTGCCACCACTTTCAGAAATGCCACTGAAAGGCGATACAATAGTTGGTAATGATGTATGGATAGGACAGAATGCCACTATTCTGGCAGGTGTGCATATTGGTGATGGTGCAATTATCGGCATGAACAGTGTCGTCGGAAGCGACGTACCGCCTTATACGATAGTTGTCGGAAATCCTGCCCGTGCAATCCGTAAGCGTTTTGACGACGAATTAATAAATCTTATGCTTGAGTTTCGCTGGTGGGACAAGAGCATTCAAGAAATAAATAATCTAATACCCTTGTTGTCGTGCAGTGACCTTGAAAAAGTCAAATACGAAATAAAATCCCGTCTGACATAGTTAGCATATTGTAGTAACTATAGTATTAATTGCAGTTTGTACGATTAGAACTGGAGCAATCCGACTTTCATTGTTTTTTATTGAAATCTGGTTGATATTTCATGTGTGATGTGCTATAATTTGAATAATAATATAAATCAGAATTTAATGGAGGCAAAAATGAATATAGTTTTACACTTGAATAAAATTGATGAATATTTAAAACATGATAATGTAATTGATTATGACAATGAATCCATTGCAGAACTGGCTGATACATTATTCAAAAAGGCAAATAATGAGTTCGATTTCATTAAAATAGCCTATGAATTTGTTAGAGATAATATTTCACATTCGGCAGATATAAATGAAGATATAATTACATATACTGCTTCAGAAGTGCTGAAAGCAGGTCATGGAATTTGCTTTGCTAAATCTCACTTGTTGGCAGCTTTATTACGTTGCAAATCTGTTCCGGCAGGATTTTGTTATCAAAAGCTGATTTTAGATGATAACACAGCTTCTGTCCTAATTTATCATGGACTAAATGGTGTATATATTAAAGACTATAAAAAATGAATAAGACTTGATGCAAGAGGAAATAAAACAGGCGTGAACGCACAGTTTTCAATAGAAACGGAACAGCTTGCATTTCCGATACGTTCGAAAATGGGAGAAGTGGATAACTTTATAGTATATCCTGACCCTGATATAAAGATATTAGAAAAACTGAGAAAAAACAAGACAAGGACAGAGCTTTGGAATAATCTTCCCACTGAACTCGAATATAACAAATAGCATCAGATTCTGATTTATAGTATATTTTAATAACAAAAAAGCCGGAGCAATCCGGCTTTCATTGTTTTTTCATTGAAATCTGGTTGATTTTTTATGCGTGATGTGTTATAATTAAACAATAATATAAATTGTAGTTTAAACGAGCGACAAATATGAATTTGGAAAGAAATTAGGGTGAGGAATGTAATGTTAACTATAATAAGAAAAAATATCGGTGTTCTATTAAGTGTATTATTCTTGGGANTGTTTTTGGTAGTTGATAAGNTTATATTTGAATATTNTGATAATNGGNANTNGTACATNGTAAGCAGTACAGAGCGATTTATATTTNGTGTNATACAGNNATTTGTTTTTGTTAAANTCANNAGAAAGCANAAAATGNTAAATGTATTTAATTTAAAAATTTCAAAAAAGGCTTAATGGCGGGTAGTGGTTTGTTTCTGATATGTATATATTACATCATTTATTTATTGGTTGGGGCTAAATCATTTGTTGATACATCAATTTTGATTGTAGTTTCTTGTTTGTTCTTTCAGCAGATTACTACAGGATTTATGGAAGAACTTACTTGTAGAGCCTTTTTGTTGGAAAGATATTTTTCTAAAAAAGAACCAGCATACAAGGATACATTAAAATATGCATTATTAAGTGGTCTTGTATTTGGGTTAGCACACATAATTGGTTGTAATGACTTTTCATTTGCATTATATAGATTTTTTACTGTAGGAATGATGGGGGTTTGGTATGCCATAATTTATCTCTATAGTGGCAATATAATAATTCCTATGTTAATGCATTTTGTTTACGATGTTTTTGCAAATGCTACAAACTTTGTTGCAGAATGGAATGAAACAAAGTTCTTTATCATTTGGGATAACTATATATATTTCATTGTTGTAGGTATAATGATTGTCATTTCTTTCATTTACTTAATAAAAGGCAATCAAATCATAGTTTGTCAAGACGATAACTTCTGATTTATAGTATATTTTAATAACGAAAAGAGCCGAAGTAATTTAGCTTTCATTGTTTTTTATTGAAATCCAGTTGACTTTTTAGACGTTATGTGTTATAATTCAACAATAATATAAATTAGAATTTGGTGGACTGATATTTATGAATATGATACCCAGAAAAATTATATTACTGAAATGGCTGTTTCTGCCTGTTATTATATTTGTACGCTTAATAGTTGTTCAGATTGAGGGACTGATTTTCCGTGTTTCTTTTTGTAATATATTCTGCTTTTATGAAAATCATCAGGAATCCTATAAAAAAAGAAACACGATTGTAGACTATAAAGTGCGAATGAATAATTAAATCTTTTCTGCAAATATACTTTGCAGAAAGGAGGAGTCTTATGTTTGAACAGGATTATATTATGCGTCAGATTCAGCAAATATTAAAGGTACTTGTTAAAGTATTATTTAACATTGATTCTGAAACTATATCTTCATCATTAATACAGAATATGGAAACCAGAGAAACAGCAGATGATTTGTTAAGAAAAATAGACAGCGGAAATATTAATGAAGCTGAAAATGTACTTTCTGAACTTATAGAAAACAGAACACTGAACAATCTTTTAGCTGGAATTGTATTCTACTCATATCTTAATGAAAAAGATGATGAGTATCTTGAAAGCAATGATTTTACCCGTGACGAAGTTGAAGACGGTATAAAGCATTTACTTTCAGAGTACGGATTAGAGACTATGACAGATATATTTTTCTGGGATTGATTCTGAATATTCTAATTTGTAATGTATTTTAATAGAAAAAGCCGGAGCAATCCGGCTTTTTTGTAAATCAGGCGTTTTTCTGTGTCTCGTAAGCCTCACGTACAGCAATGCAAAGCTGGTCAGCACACGATGTGGGACGCATACCACAGGTATTTCCCTTGACTTTTTCTTCAATCTGTTCGACAGTCCAGCCGTCAACAAGTTTGGAAATTGCTTTTAGATTACCGTTGCAGCCGCCGACAAATGATATGTTTGTTATTACATCACCGTCGATATCAAAGTTTATTTCCTTTGAACAGACAATTTTTGTTTTGTAAGTATAACGCATAATAAAAAACGTCCTTTCTTTTTTGATATGGTTAAATTGTACGCTTTTTTTATGTGTTTGTCAATAGAATTTTAAAAAAATTTCCGTTTGACAAGTTTCGAAAAATATGATATAATATTAAAAAAATATATAGAAAATTAACGCAAACGACACACGTTTTACCGATAGGTATGTAAATCTGATTACGGAACGTTTTCCGCTCAGAGTGTACCCATTGGAATACGTGTTATTTTTTTGCGTAATTTTCGGAAATCAGGAGGTTTTTTATGCCACAGAATCAGTTTCAGCGAATGATGTTCGCACTTATTACCGTTATTATTACGGTACACGCCTATGTTTTCTACAGCCTTTATGTAATAAATGGCAGTATGTTCATGAACATAACGGGCGAATCAAGCGTTATTTCAGCCATAAACGCTATGGGTGGAATTGCAGTTTTCGGAAAAAATGTTCCGATATGGGCGGTTGTACTTATAGAATTTGTACTTGCTTACGGTCTGGAAATACTTGTGGGCAGTCCGTTGTCATTCAAGCTTGCCTGTAAAGTATTCAATCCGGCAGAAACTCACCCCGTTATGTTTGAAACAGCAATTATATGTGCAACAGTAGGAATTATGTGTCCGGCAATGAGTTTCATAGCGGCAATACTCTATTATCCTTACGGAATGTCAGATTTCAACGTGTTCACACTTCTTGCAAACTGGCTTAAACTGGTATGTTACAATTTCCCGTTTGCTTTTTTCTCACAGCTTTTCTTTATACAGCCTTTTGTGAGAACGGTTTTCAAGAAGATTTTTGTCAGAAAAAACGCTGTTGCAAAAGTACACGCATAATAAAAAGGACGGCTATATGCTGTCCTTTTTATATTATATTCAGACCGTCCAACAGCATAGCTATTCNACCGNCTATAAATAATAGACAGCCTTGGAAACTAATAACACTGGNTGATATGGAATTTTGAAATTTCNAGATGTAAACANACNTTTCATGGCTGAGTTTCAAAGGAAGTCTGTTATATTGCCCTTAATTTGCGTTCAATATAGAAATACATATTAAGTGCAATTATAATTTCAGAGAATACCTGTAATAAACACAACACCAATTGTAATAAAAAATGCACTTAATGACAATAAAATTAACGGTACTTTCCATATGTAGTTGTTGGAATAAATACCATCCTTTGAAAATGAAGTCAGTTTTGTTTGAAGTGTAAGATGTATTGATACTACTTTATAAGGCTCATCTTTCCTTACCTTCAGAACAATTTTCAAACCAACATCAGGTGGACCGAGCATAAAATAAGAACTGTATCTGTATCTTGGACAAGACACTTCATGATAAGTATTAGCCTTTATTTTATATCTTATATGAACATCATGAGTATCTGGGTCTTTACCAATCACTATTCCATTAACTGATTTGACTCCACGGATTGCATCCCGAATCCAAAAATATATTAATATAAAGAGCAATATTAGACCCATTATAAGATAAAACCNTCCTAATNTTACGTAACNATCCATNNTGAATATCCTTTCCAAAGTCGAAAATCAGTTATTATTTTAACCTGATATACTGCATAAAATCATATTCCGGCGGTTTTTGGAACTGTTGTTGTCAATATATTTATCGCTTGTACTTCTGCCAATTTTCTGACGTGTTGTGATAATACCAAAAGCAAACATACCAATGCCGAATAATATAAACATTTTATATTATATTCAGACCGTCCAACAGCATAGCTATTCCACCGACTATAAATAATATACTGCATAAAATCATATGCCTGTGGTTTTTGGAACTATTGTTGTCAATATATTTATGTTTACCGCTTGTCCCCCTGCCCATTTCCCTTTGAAAAAGGACAGTAAATACTTTCTGAGGATTTCCGGCATACGTCATAACACGCACTTTTAAATCAACTTCAGGCATAGTATCGACTTCAAAAATATGATGACTTGCGGAATAAAATATCTCATCTGCCTTGTAAGTCACGGTTATGTCTCTTGTTTCGGGATTAACAGAAGTTACTTTGCCGTCATAAAAATCATAACCACACATTTTCTGACGTGTTGTTATGATACCAAATGCAAATATACCAACGCCGAATAATATAAACATTATACCCTGAAAAACATCTTCAAACATTGAAATCTCCTTTTATAGTTTATATTGCATGAAGTTGTTGTTTTTTGTAAATCCGAAATTACTGTATAAAAGTACACCAGTATCTGATGCAGTAATCTGAATAGTTCCGCATTTTTGTTCTTTTGCTTCATTTACAATCCTTGAAAGTAGGGCAGTTGCAATGCCTTTTCTTCTGTAAGATTTGTCAGTAAACATACTTGAAAGTAAGGCTATTTTACCAGTCGNANAACTNAAATATGGTNNCTTTTCAANTATGGAAACTCCGCTTGTTCCGACNATTTTCCCNTTATAGTCAATCCACTTTACAANCGAACACANAAGNGATATAATAAAAATATGAGTAAAAGTAAAGATTTAAGAGAAACAGCAGTAGCATATCAAAAAGAAGGACATACATATGAAGAA